>JAEEGL014659792.1_pt1 | contig 25935 bp, 10 predicted proteins | sample 9134231 | NCBI WGS metagenome assembly JAEEGL01 (sample SAMN16246548, study PRJNA631951) | gut metagenome | biome: gut microbiome; feature: rumen; material: fiber-attached | host: Bos | place: Iran: Karaj | collected 2018-10 | reverse complement strand
TGAACTCGGCTGCGGCCGGAAAGGCTGCGGGTATCCGCTGGTCCCTCCGGGTCAGGGACCGCTTGCCTGGGATGATCCTGCGCTGCCGGAGCCATGCTCTCACCATGGCTGCGCAGGTCGAGGAGCTTGCCTCTCCTCTGGCGGTTGTTTCGCCGTACCGCCGGACGGCTCTTCTGACAACGTGAGCTGCGTCGCTTTCCGCGCCCCTGGCCGACGAAACTGGCCGGGGGCAGAGTTTTCGGATGCACTTCTGGATCATTTGCAGCATGAACTCAACCTCCTTTCGCCGGCGAATGGCAAGACGCCTGCGCAAAAATGCGGACACAGAAACACCTGCCCCGTAACGGATAGAAGTCTTTCTGTGTCCAATAACTATCGATGTTCAATTAGTTTTGTTTTCACCCATGAGGCTCTCATTCCTCAAGAAAGAGCTCGGAGCCAAAAAGCAGCTGCGTGGCGGATGGGTATGGCATCCCCGCAATAATGCCGAGGAAAAACGGCTTTACAACTTAGTAAGCTCCAGCTGAGGGGGGAGGTCCCATATCTAATAAGAACGATTTCAGTATACTCCCCCGTGAGATGCTCCGCCACAATACCGGAATCTCCTTTCAGCGCCAAAAAGACTTTTCGCAATTCTTCTGAAACGGCGATGCCCCAGACGCTTGATATGCCTTGTTCTGCGCCATATTGAAAGCGCCGTTGAAAGTGTTCATCCCATCCTCGCGGATGGGAGATTTCGGTATGTCGGGATGAAAGCACTTAGGAAAGGCGCACTTTACCCGATCATAAAGTTCCGCATGGAAAGCGGTTCACTGACTAAGAAGCTCCGCTGACGGGGGAGGTACCATAACTAATAAGAACACCCATACGATAACAAGGCTGGATTATGGAGGCTATAATACCTGAAAATGCCGGTATGACTAAAAGGGTATCGATTCGACAAATCAGGCTAAGTTTTTGGAAAGCATTGAAACTTTGCGTCGAATACAATATAATGGGTTTATTATGGTTTAATATGATTTGCCATAAGGCGGTCGTCTTCATGGGAGGCAGTCATGAGCGCTGAATATCAGAGCATGAATGTGGAAAAATGGGTCAACCTGGAAGATGTTGCGGAGCATCTGAGCATCAGCCGGGATACCGTTCGTACTTGGATCAAAGACGGGAAGCTTCCGGTATACCGTGCCGGAAAGATGTATAAGTTCAAGATCTCCGAAGTCGACGAATGGGTCCGCACCGGGAGAATACAGGAATAGCCGGCAGCCGATTACAGCAGCTATAATCGCTGATTGCTGAAAACGATCAGAATCAGATAAGGAAGGTAAGCGCGATGGTCGATTATGCGCCGGGAATGAGGACCATCATTCGGGATGAGGAATGGATGGTCGAAAGAATAGAAAAGAATAACCTGGGAAACCAGGCGCTGCACTGTATCGGCATTTCTCCGCTGGTAAAGGACAAAGAGGTCATTTTCCTGTCCGACCTTGAAGAGATCGCTATTGTTGATCCGGCTGATATCAAGCTGATCCCGGATACCTCTCCGCATTTCCGCCGGACCCAGCTGTATATGGAGAGTCAGTGGCGGCAACAGATACCGACGGACACGGATCTGCATATCGGAGATAAGGCTGCGATGGATCTTATGCCTTATCAGCTGGAGCCTGCCCAGATCGCGCTCCGCAGACCCCGGCAGCGCATTCTGATCGCCGATGCGGTGGGCCTCGGAAAAACGCTGGAAGCGGGTATCCTGATGAGCGAGCTGATCGCCCGCGGCAAGGGCAAGCGCATTCTGGTGGTTACAGTCAAAAGCATGATGACCCAGTTCCAGAAGGAGATGTGGAACCGCTTCACGATCCCGCTGGTTCGGCTGGATTCCAAAAAGATCCATGATATCCGCGCCAAGCTGCCCTCCAACTACAATCCGTTTTTCTATTATGACAAGACCATTGTATCCATCGATACCTTGAAGCGGGATGTGGAATACCGGACGCATCTGGAAAACGCGTATTGGGATATCATTGTGATCGACGAAGCGCAGAATGTGGCCGAACGCGGCGATCATCAGGCACAGCGGGCCAGGTTGGCAAAGCTGTTGGCGGATCGTTCCGACACGATGATTATGCTTTCTGCGACTCCCCATGACGGACGAGCCAAGAGCTTTGCTTCCCTGATGAACATGCTCGATCCGACGGCCATCGCCAATCCGAATGACTATACAAAAGAGGATATCCGCGGCCTTTGCATTCGCCGGTTCAAAAAAGACGTGAAGGACCAGGTGAGCGGTTCCTTCCTTGAGCGGCGAATCGAATTGGTGCGCTGTCAGGCCTCCGAAAAAGAAGAGGCCGCTTTCCGCGTTTTCGCGGACATGACGCTGCAAATGGACCTGCACAAGACCTGGTCCCATGGCCAGCTATTCAAGACCAGCCTGGAAAAGTCACTGTTTTCCAGCCCCGCCGCCTGCATCAAGAGCATTGACGCCCGCTTGTCCAAGCTCAGGAAAAAGTATGATAGCGACGAGATCCGGGATATCGCCGCACTGGAAGAGCTCCGGGCGGCCCTGGAGCAGATCGAGCCGGAGGACTTCTCCCGTTATCAGCAGTTGCTTTCCCTTCTCCGCAGCAAGGAATACGGATGGACCGGCAAGTCGGATGATCGCCTGGTGATCTTCACCGAACGCATCGAAACCATGAAATACCTGTCCTCTCATCTTCGAGAAGATCTGCGGCTCAAGGCCGAAGCCGTTCAGGAGATCTCCGGAAGCATGAGCGATGATGAACAGCAAACAATTGTGGAGAACTTCGGCCGCGAGGAAGCGCCCATCCGCATCCTCGTTGCCTCCGACGTGGCCTCTGAGGGATTGAATCTGCATTATCTGAGCCATCGCATGATCCACTTCGATATTCCCTGGTCCCTGATGGTTTTCCAGCAGCGCAACGGGCGCATCGACCGTTATGGTCAGCAGCAGCGTCCAGATATCCGCTATATGCTCATTGAGAGCAGCAACAAGCGCATCAAGGGCGATATGCGCATCATTGAGATCCTGATTTCAAAAGAAGAACAGGCTTTGAAAAATATCGGTGATCCTGCTCTGCTGCTCGGACGGTTTTCCATTGAAGAAGAGGAGCTCGTGATCTCCCAAGTCATCGAGAACGGCTCCAATGCCAGCCAGCTCGAACATATCTTGGACAGTGAAAGCTCGGAATTCGACCCCTTTGAGGCGCTGATGGCAGCTTCTGAGGAAAAAGAAGACCCGATCCAGGTGAAATCGGAGGAAACACTGTTCTCTGACCTTGATTATCTTTATCAGGCATTCGCATATCTGAATCAGGCAGAGAATCATCCGGTAGAGAAGCTGGCTACCGTCACCGGTTTGGATATCACGATTACGCCAGACATGAGGCGGCGTCTCTTGGCCTTGCTGCCGGATGAGGCCATGCCCCAAGGGAATACGCTGCGGCTCTCTGACGACAAAGCATTCTGCATGAGTGAAATGAAGCGCAGTATGCAGAACAACATGGCGGAGACCGCCTGGCCGAAGGTGCAGTATCTTTGGAGGATGCATCCGCTGTTTACCTGGGTAAATGACAAGGCAGGACTTCTCTATGGCCGGGGCGAAGCGCCTATCGTCGGCCTGCCGGACAAGCTGAACGCCGATGAGACCATCTTTATTGTCGCGGGCAGCATACCGAATAAAAAGTCCACTCCCCTGGTGGACGAATGGTTTGGTTTGCTATATGACAACGGCAAATACATAGCCAGTCTTTCCATGAATGAGGTGCTGAGGAAAACCGGATTCCGGCGGGCCAACATTCCAAACAGCCAGTCGCTGACAGAATCGGACATTACGAAGGCCACCGGGCTTCTCCCTGATGTGGTGAAGCACGCGGAGGGATACTTGCACGATTGCTATCTCCGTTATAAGAACCGGATGGATCCCCTGATCGATGAAGAAGTCGATAAGCTGGCGAAGCTGGAGGAACGGAGAATAGAATATGTACAGCTCTCCTTCTTCGAAAGCGAAAAGAAGCGGCAGGATGAGCTCCTCAGCGTTGATGAGCTGTTTGACCGGTTTACGGATTGGGTCACGGATACGCTGACCATCCAAAACAATCCCTATATTCGGATCATCGCTGTGCTGCGGGGGGTGGCGAAATGAGCATGGACCTGACGGGGATCTCCAACAAAAACGAATACTATACCACGCATTATTTTTCGACGATCTTTGCTGAGAATGCGGCGGATACGATTTCTGCATGGCGGGAAAAAGCCAGAGACGAACACGGCAGGACCCCATGGGCAAGCCTGCGCGATGTGAGCAGGCTTTATTATGCCGCGCACGAAAAGAGCGAACGGGCCAGGATCGACTCCCAGGTGCTGCCCTATATCTGTGAAATGGCGGACGGCTTTCTGGAAGCGTTGGGGTATCCGAAGGCGGAGCCAAGGCAGGAATGGGTCATCCCGGATCTCCTCGCTGCCTACCCCTATCTGCAGATCAACAAGCAAAACGGGACTCCTCTTCTGTGGGTCCTGCTCTCGAACACCTTGGAGGACAACGAAGGGATCCTGAATGAATTCTCCTTCGATCCCGCTTCTGTCGATTCGGACCGGCCCGGTGAAACGACATCCGGGATAAACAACGAGGAACTGGCGTCAAAGATATTCTTTTCACTGGACAGGCCCCCGCGCTGGCTGATCTTTATCGGCGCAAGTCAGATCGCCCTGCTGGATCGCAACAAATGGAACGACAAACGATACCTCTGTTTCGACCTCAACGATATTTTCGGTCGCCGGGAGGAAAGCACGCTCCAGGCGATGTGCATACTGCTGCACAGAAACAGCCTCTGCCCGGCAGAAGGCACTGCGCTCCTGGATGAACTGGACGCCAATTCTCAGAAGCACGCAGCAGGCGTTTCACAGGATTTGAAGTATGCCCTGCGGGAGAGCATCGAACTGCTGGGCAACGAAGTGCTGTATGATCTGGCGCACCGGCAGGGTCGGGACCTGAACGCCGACCCGGTGGACGCTGGCCAGTTGACGCTGGAATGCCTCCGCTATATGTACCGTATGCTGTTCATGCTGTTCATCGAGGCGCGGCCGGAGCTGGGATATGCGCCCATCAAGGCGCAGTCTTACCTCACGGGCTATTCTCTGGAAAGCCTGCGGGACATTGCGGACAGCGTCCGGGATGAAGTAACGGAGGTCGGCGGCGGCTATTATCTTAACGAGACCCTCTCCAAGCTCTATGACCTGATCTATAACGGCTATCCCGAGCGGGAGGAAGAGGTGCTGAAATACTCCCAGGAGAAAAGCCTGCATGATATGTTCGTGATCGCGCCGCTGAAAGCGCATATCTTCGACCCGGAGTATACGCCCATGCTCGCGGGGGCGAAGCTCCGCAACCGCGTCCTGCTGCGGATCATCGACCTTATGAGTCTGACCAGAGAGACCGGCAAACGGAATGAGCGGCGAGGGCGCATCTCCTATGCCAACCTGGGCATCAACCAACTCGGCGCAGTGTATGAAGCCCTGCTCTCTTACCGGGGCTTCATTGCGGAGCATACTTTGTTCGAGGTCAAGCGGGCCAAGGACAGCTTCAATGAGCTGGACGTTGGCTATTTCGTGACGGAGGAAGAACTCGATCAGTATACCCAGGAAGAGCGTGTCCGGTATGAAAAGGACGACCCGGACGGCAGATATAAGAAGGGGCAGCTCCGCAAATACGAAAAAGGCACCTTCATCTACCGTCTGGCCGGACGGGAGCGGGAAAAATCCGCCTCTTACTACACGCCGGAGGTGCTGACAAAGTGCCTGGTGAAGTATGCCCTGAAAGAACTGCTGGAGGGCAAGACCGCCGACGACATTTTGCAGCTCACGGTCTGCGAGCCCGCCATGGGCAGCGCGGCCTTCCTGAACGAGGCCATCAACCAGCTCGCCGAAGCCTATTTGGAGAGGAAGCAAAAGGAGCTCGGCAGGCTGATCGCAGCGGATGACCGCGTGCAGGAACTGCAGAAAATCAAAATGTTCATCGCCGACAACAATGTTTACGGCATCGACCTGAATCCCACTGCCGTGGAGCTTGCGGAGGTTTCTCTCTGGCTGAACACGATCTTTGAGGGCGGTTATGTGCCCTGGTTCGGAACGCAGCTGGTTTGCGGCAACAGCCTGATCGGGGCGCGGCGGCAGTGCTATGGCAAGGAAAAGCTTACCGCCTCCTCCAAAGGTCTTCGCTGGTTCGAGAATGCGCCGGAGCGGGTCCCTTTTTCCAAGACGGATAAAAACGGGCGGAGGCTCAACCCCCGCTCCAGAAACCAGATCTATCACTTCCTTTTGGGAGACCCCGGCATGTGCAGCTATTCCGATCCGGTGATCAAATCCCTGGAGCCGGAAAACATCAAGAGAATGAAGGCCTGGAACAAGCAGTTCAACAAGCCCTATTCCGACGATGAGATCGAGACCCTGCAGGCACTCTCAAAGTTGGTGGACGCCCATTGGAATCAGCAGATCCGGGATCGGCGAACCCTGGAGGAACAGACGAGGACCGCCCTCAGTGTTTTCGGGCATGAGGACGACGGGCGGGATATGCACCTTCCCATCCGGGAGAAGGACAAGTTCCTGAACGGTATTTATAAGTCTGCCCACAGCCGGAACGCAGGCTCCTATGCCCGGCTGAAATTCGCCATGGATTATTGGTGCGCTCTTTGGTTCTGGCCCATCGCCCAGGCGGAGCTGCTGCCCAGCCGGTCTGAGTTCCTGAACGACTTGGACCTGATCCTGCGGGGCGTGGTGTCCACTTCGGCGGCGGTGCAGGAACAGAACCTCTCTTTCTTTGAGGACGAGCCGGAGGAAACGGAGGTCCGGGTCGAAGAGGTGAATCTGGACCAGCTCTGCGCCTTATTCCCGCGGCTGGCACTGGTGCGGGACATCGCGGAGCAGAACCACTTCCTGCATTGGGAGCTGGAGTTTGCCGATCTGTTCGCCGAGCACGGCGGGTTTGATCTGGTGATCGGGAATCCGCCCTGGATTAAGATCACATGGAATGAACAAGGTGTTCTCTCAGACAAACAGCCCATGTTTGTTGTCAAGAAGCTGAGTGCCAATGAGACCACAAAATACAGAAATGATGCTTTACGGAATCGGAATATCAGAGACTTGTATTTTTCAGAATTTGAGTCGATGACCGGAGAGCAAGCCTTTTTGAATGCGGTTCAGAATTATTCTGACCTTAAGGGGCAGCAAACAAATCTGTTTAAATGCTTTCTTCCGCAGGCTTGGCAATTTAATAGTGAACGCGGTGTAAGCGCGTTTATTCACCCTGAGGGTGTCTATGACGACCCGAAGGGTGGTGCACTTCGGGAAAAACTGTACGCGAGACTTCGCAAACATTTTATGTTTACGAACGAGCGGAAATTATTTCCTGAAGTGGACCACCATACAACATTCAGTTTGAATGTGTATGGTGGTCCACAGACCGTGTCTTTCGACACAATCTGTAACCTCTACGATGCTTCCAGCATCTTAGAGTGTTACGAAGGTGATGTGGAACGTCCCGTACCAGAGATAAAGGATGAAAAGGGCGAGTGGAATATCAAGGGGCACCCGGATCGTTTGCTGTGCATTACTCGGCGGGAACTAAAGACCTTTGCTAGAGTTTTTGACGGAAATGATGAATGGAAAACCGCTCGGCTCCCAGCAATTCATTCACAATTACTTTTATCAGCAATAGAAGTTTTTGCGGACGCAGAGCAGACCCTTATCTCTGTTCCTGGTCTTTATTCGAGTCAAATATGGGACGAAACTAATGCACAAAATGATCGAAGTATTGTTAGGGCAGTCCACTTCCCTGAAACCGCTATTGATGCCATTTATTCAGGCCCTCATATCGGCGTAGCAAATCCATTTTTCAAGTCGTCGCGAAGGGTTTGTAATCTTAATAGCGACTACGATAATATTGATCTTCAATTCTTGGAAGATGTCGGTTTTCAAAGGGTAAACTATGCTCCGGGGTGTGATTTAGCTGAGTATCATTCCCGCGTTCCTAAAACGGATAGTGGCGAGGAAACCATCCAGCACTTTCGCGTGATTGCCAGAAAAATGCTAAACATTACTGGGGAGAGAACACTCATTTGTGGTATTGTGCCTCCTGGTACATCTCACACGAATGGACTCATTGGATTTGATTTTCCTGATCTGAAGCAAATGGTTTTATCAGCAGGATTATTCTCATCTGTGCCTTACGATTTTTTCATCAAGGTTATGGGAAAGTCGAATCTTTACACGGATAACGCCGGAAAAATGCCAATGGTAAGCAGTGTGTTTGATGGTGAAATCATGGCGCGTAGCCTAATGTTAAACTGTTTGACGAAATCATATATGCCTCTTTGGGATAACTGCTTTGACTCGGTTTTTTCCAGTTATTCTTGGGCAAAAGATGATGCTCGATTAGATACCGGTAGGTTTACACAGCTACAAAAGGTTTGGAACGCATCATTTCCTTTGAGGACAGACTATGAGCGGAGAAACGCCCTTGTGGAATTGGATGTCTTAACCGCAATGGCTCTCGGAATGACATTGAAGCAATTGCAAACATGCTATCGTATTCAATTTCCTGTCCTGCTCAGCTATGAAGACGAAACCTGGTATGATGCCAATGGGCGTATCGTCTTTTCAAATAACCGCAGCTTGAACAATATTGGATTCACTCGACCTGAATGGGAAAATGCAAATGCAGTTGTTCCTGCTCGTCGTGGGCAGGAATCATGGGATGGAATAATGAAGAATGCTCCAGCTGGTTATGTATTTTCCCGTACTATCACGGATGACACCATGCCCGGCGGCCCCGTAGAACGCACCATCGAATACGTCGCCCCCTTCGACCGCTGCGACCGTGAGCAGGACTACGAAACCGCCTGGAAGTTCTTTGAAGAGAAATACGGAGGAATGCCATGAATATCGAGGAACTAGAGCAATTGCATTATGCAGTATTATGCTCAATACTTAAGGAACCGGAAAAGAATATCACATATTTCTGCTTCAAGTTAGGAATTACTCAACAGCTATTCTTTGAGTGTTTAGAGTTTTTGGTTGAAGAAGAATATGTCCGAAATGTCAGCTTTTCTAAAGGGGGTCTTGGGAATAAGATTCTCATTGCGTATTATAATGGAGTTTCGGTAACAGGCAAAGGGTTAAACTTCATGAAGCAAATGGAAAAGCAGAATGCAGATGCAATGAAGCCCGAGAAACAAAGAGAACTGCTGCCAACAGTGTTCATTTCATATAACTGGGACAACGACGATTTTGCAGACTCTATTGAGAATTCGTTGAATGGACATGCTGTCGTTTGCCGTGATAAAGATAGCGTTCCCAATTGGGGCAGCCTCTCGGAGTTTATGAAATCTATCAGAAAGCAGGATTTTGCCGTTCTCATCATATCGAAGGCGTATCTTGAATCCGAGGCATGTCTATTTGAGGTTATGCAACTAATGCGGGATGAAAATTGGAACGAAAAGGCAATGTACGTTGTTTTACCAGATGCTCAAATCTATAATCCACTTGACCGAGCAAACCATATAAAATATTGGGGAAACAAATGTGAAGAATACGCAAATGCGATTAAATCGCTACCTGCCTCTTCAACTGCTGAGTTGAATATGGTTTTGCGAGAAGCAACAATGATACGAGACAATATTGGCGCATTCCTAGCAAAAGTCGCAGACACAAGCAATCCAAATACGAATAAAGTAATCCAAGCCATTGTTTCTCGTGTAGAAGATTCTGGAAAGGCAGAAGCAGTGTCTTCTGGTGAAGAAAGCGATCATGAGAAACAGCATCTCAGCAAAGAAGCAGCTGCAATACTGTTGACTGCGGCAAGTGGCGACCTTGGGATAATAATCTGTACACTAACATTTAGTACATATAACATTTCGATTAATCACAAGGATTTCGTTCAACTGCAATTTACGCAACGTCGGGAAATTGCTATTTGGGAAAAAACGCTTGAAGAACTAATCACACACGGTTTGATAAAAAGAACCCATTCCGGAAAAGACGTATTCAGTGTAACTACAGATGGATATCATTCTGCCGATCAATATGCTGCTCGAATGAATGGAGAGAAGATTCTCTGTAGCCATTGTCATTATTCCGGGCCAACTATTGAAAGCGGGATATGCCCTATCTGTGGTAGTGAAGTGATAATCTGATTAGCCAAATTCGTGTGATGGGTTCTCGTTTTGGTAACATGTGAGACTTCAAGAAGTGCGGATAATGGCAGAAACCTATTTTCACTATACTAAGGAGACGCAGTAATGGCCGATGTCAAAATATCGATCCGGTTCTTTGACGACTTGCCGGTCCGGTCTGTTTGGGACGACGAAACGGCAAAGTGGTGGATGTGCGCCGCCGACGCCGTTGCCGCTCTGCATGACACGAAAAACCCGCGGGTATACTGGGCGACGGTGAAGCGCAGGAATCCGGAGTTGTTTGCAAATTGCAAACAACTGAAGCTCCCCGCCAGGGACGGAAAGCGGTATCAGACCGACGTTATTGATGAGGAGGCGCTGAATGCGCTCATCGCCGTGACACGCAGCGGAAAGAAAGACATATTCCTCAAATGGCTTTCTTCCGTGGGAAGCTCCATCGACGAAAAAAGCAAGCAAAAAGCCTATGAGCTCTTTGACAGCGGCATGATCAGCTCCGTGGAGGTCGGCACCGTCCGGGGGCTGCAGCAGATCCATTCCTATCTTTTTGACGGGCTCTATGATTTCGCGGGGCAGATCAGGACCAAGAACATCAGCAAAGGCGGATTCCTGTTTGCCAGCGCTCAGTTCCTGCCGGAGACGCTCAGGAGAATCGAAGAGATGCCCGAAGGAACGATACCGGAAATCGTTTCAAAATATGTGGAGATGAATATCGCGCACCCCTTTATGGAGGGAAACGGACGCAGCACCCGGATTTGGGTGGATATGATCCTGAAGAAAAACCTGTCTCGCTGCGTGGATTGGAGCCTGATTGACAAGAAGGACTATCTCCGAGCCATGGAACAAAGTCCGGTGAACGGAGAACCAATCCGGTGTCTTTTAGAAGGAGCCCTCACTGATCGAATCAATGACCGCGAAGTCTTCATGAAAGGGATCGACTATTCCTATTACTATGAGGCGGAAGAATGACTCAGATGATTGGATACTGCAAATATCCAGCGCAATGCCGCCAATTGAGAAAACTACAAAACAGGCATCATTGAGGAGGAACTACTATGCCGGATAACAGAGAGAAAGAGACCAGGCAGATGAACGTGACCCTCCCCAAAGAGGAGTTCGCAAAGCTAGACCGCGGTGAAACTCACTCAAACAACGGAGTCCGATATGACAACGGCTCCCTTAGTGCAATCCCGGACATTCAGCCGATCAATAACGAGGCAAATAACAACGCCTCCGGCAAAAAGCCTGCGGCGAAGACGCGAAAGACAAGCACCCAACCATCTCCTATAATCATCATGGCTCCGGCTGAGGAGAAACAAGAAGAGACCTTCGTGGAGAGAGTTGTTGGGGCCGCAACGAAAGCCGCCGCAGAACAATTGTGCCAAGAGGAGGTTCTGGATTGGGCATTTGCTCTCGTGAAAAAGAAAGCTAAACAATTCTGGCGATGGCTTAACGACATACCGGAATCGCAGATAGCCACCTCGGAGCAAGAGTTAATCCCGCATAATTCTTCCGACCTGGCAACAATAGATGCAGAAGACAATTCCATTCCTGATACAAGGATTGAAGTCTCGGAAGATACAGCTTTCAACATCATTGAGTATGCAAAATATCATGCGAGAGAGCTAGCTAAAACAATACATCTGCTGCAAAGCATCTGCATCAAGGATGAAATCACTGGTGAGGAAAGGGTTCTTAGGGACCACTACATCCAGGAACTGATAGAAGATGAGGCAAGACAGTCCATGGAATTTCTTTCGAGTCAGGACGCGCTTTTGGATGAGGGAACAAGAACGGCGTTTACTGATTTTTTGAATGGATATATCCGCAACGGGGATCGTCTTATACCGATTCCGCTAAACCCGGAACCATGCGATAAGGAGCTGAATCATGAAAAACGTGACTCCGGAACTTGATAAACTGTTTGAAGAAGTCGGTACATATCGGGACAGCAAGGATTATGGGGCGCTGCTTTCCTTCGTGCGAAAATTTCGGAACTATGCTCCCTATAACGCGATGCTTTTGCATATACAGAAGCCGGGAAGTACCTATGTGGCGAGTGCGGCAGATTGGAAAAGCCGGTTTCAGAGACGACCGATTCACGGCGCAAGGCCGCTCGTAATCCTCCGTCCCTTCGGTCCGGTTGCGTTTGTATACGAGCTCGGTGATACGGAGGGAAAGGCGTTTCCAAGGGAACTGGCGGAGCCCTTTTCTGCGGCGGGAACAGTTTCCAGGGCCATGGTGGAGCGGTTCGTAAAGAATATGCGCTTATCCGGGGTGGATTACCATGAACAGGACTACGGCAGCGACTCAGCCGGATTCGTTCAACTGGTGGATTCCCGTGCTGTGTTTACCTCCCCGTCAGGGAAGAAAACGTATTATTCTATCCCCTTTGGTATGGTGGTCAACAAAAATCTGGACTTATCCGCCAAATTGGCAACCATCTATCATGAACTCGGACATATCTTCTGTGGACACCTGTCTGCTCCAAATGTGAAGTTTTTGCCGCAAAGGCCCGGACTGCCGATTGAAACGGTAGAATTTGAGGCTGAGTCGGTTTGTTGGCTGCTGTGCGAGCGCCAGGGTATCCATAACCCTTCCGCCGCATATCTCAGCGGATATTTGGACGAGAACGAAGAAATCCCGCCGATCAGCATTGAGACCGTCCTCAAGGCTGTCGGCGCAATCGAACAAATCCGCGCCGGCCTGAAGACCCCGAGGAAGGAACTGATTATCGGGGAATGATTCTTAACGCAAGCAGTTTTTTACGCAAGCTTACGCAAGGTTTTACGCAAGCGGCCGACCGAGAACCAGCCCCTCCGAAGAGATAGATAAGGAGACGTTGATATGCTACCAACCATCCTCGCCAAGCAGCTGGAAAAAGGCATCGGGGACTATATCGAAACTACGTTCCCCATGACGAACGGTCCCTTTCGTGGTTCGATCAAGCGGATGCTGGAAACCAAGGACGCAGTATATCATAAGCCGTATGTTTCCGTGCGCCTTCCTTTCCGGGTGGCAGCAGAAATGCCCTCCTGCTTCGAGGCCATCCATCCTGCCTACCTCCCCTATGTTCATCAGCAGACTGCCTTTGACCGGTTGACCGGCGAAGATGGCCGCTCCACGCTGATTGCTACCGGCACTGGCTCCGGCAAAACGGAATGCTTCCTGTATCCGATCCTGGAATACTGCTATCAGCATCGCGGCGAAAAGGGCATCAAAGCGCTGATCATTTATCCGATGAACGCGCTTGCCACGGATCAGGCCAAGCGTATCGCGGAACTGATCTGGAAAAGCCCGGAGCTGCGCGGCAACGTGACCGCTGGTATGTATGTCGGCGGCTTCACAAATGAAGCGAGCCGTTTGATGAGCGACAGCATGATCATCACGGATCATGAGACGATGCTCAATACACCTCCGGATATCCTCATGACCAACTACAAAATGCTGGATTATCTGCTGGTCCGGCCTAAGGACGCGGCACTCTGGAGGGACAATGATCCGGATACTCTGAAGTACATCGCAGTGGACGAGCTGCACACCTTCGACGGCGCTCAGGGCACCGATTTGGCCTGTCTGCTCCGCAGGCTGAAGTCACGCCTCTGGACCCCGGGCGGCTACCTCTGCTGCATCGGCACCTCTGCAACGATGGGCTCCAAGGAAAACGGAGAGAGCATCCTTCAGTATGCGGAGGAGGTGTTCGGCGAACCCTTTGAAACCGATGCTGTCGTCACAGAGGACCGTTTGTCGCCGGATGAGTTCTTTTCCGGATATGAGATCACGGACTTTACCCTGCCCTCAGCTGAGCAGATAGCGGAACTGAATACCCTGGTCGAACAGGACGATGAGGCTGCCTATCTGCGCGCTGCTGTATCTGCGTGGACAGATTTGCCCGATACGGATGTCACTGCGGCAGAGAGACGGATCGAGCTTGGTGAACATCTGATGCACCACAGCTTCATGCAGTCCATGATCACCTTCATGGGCAGCAATTACCACCAGGTTGCCTATATTGCGGAAGAACTGAGCGTCAACTACCCTGTCTTGAAGGAATTGGGCGACCCTGAAGCCGCGATCAATGCGCTCCTGGCGCTGATCTCCCATGCCCGGACTGAACCGCTGGACAATCTACGACCTTTCCTGAATGTTCAGGTGCAGCTTTGGATGCGCGAGCTGCGGCGGTTGGTGGCTAAGGTATCCGGCAGCGACATCACATATTCCATCGCTCACGATCTGAATGCCCAGCAGGCCAAGCAGTACCTTCCTGTCGTAAACTGTCGGGACTGCGGCGCAACGGCTTGGGTTTCAATGCTGAACGAACGCAGCAATGCGACGCTCAGCGGGCTTGAAACCTTCTATAATCTGTACTTCAAGGCTGACGAAAAAATCGCGATGATGTACCCACATCCCCACGACAATTATCCGGCAGGCATGAGCGCAGGCCGTATTTGCCCGGAGTGCCTGCAGGTGAAGGTCAGCGAAGAGTCCTCTTCGACCTGTGACAGCTGTGGGGCGGAGATGATCGATATCGTTCTGCCCATGCCGCTGAAGACCGCCGGCTCCAAGGATCACAAGCGGTTTGTCTGTCCGTTTTGTGGTTCCAAGCGCGGCCTCTCTCTGATGGGTGTTCGCAGTGCCACTGAAATCAGCACGGAACTATCTCAGCTCTTCGCATCCAAGTTCAATGACGATAAAAAGACGCTGGCTTTCTCCGACAGCGTTCAGGACGCGGCTCACCGTGCCGGATTCTTCAATGCGCGAACATGGCGGTTCGGCTTTAGGAGCGCCATGCAGCGGTATGTGCAGGATGGCGGTGCAGGGCAAAGCTTGGGTGAGTTCACCAAAGGCTTCATCGACTATTGGCACAAGCAGATGGACAATGAGAGCTTCGTAAGCTTCTTTATCGCGCCGAATATGACGTGGATGAATGCTTACGAGGATATGATCGCGAAACGCAAACTGGGGAAAGACGCCAGAGCCAAAAAGCTCATTGAGAATATCGAAAAGCGCATCTCTTATGAGATCATGTTGGAGTATGGCCTCACCAGTCGGATCGGACGTACTCTTGAGAAGTCTGGGTGTTCATGCCTGGAGTTCCCGGCTGAAGTTATTTCCAATGTTTCACAAATCGTCCGTGAGAGAGTTTATAACGAACTTGGTGGCTTAGAACACGACGAAGAAATCCGCTTTGAGCGCATGGTAGCGGGCTTCCTGAGACTGATGGCGCAGAACGGCGCGTTTGAGGACTCCGCGTTCGGTCATTACCTGAAAGAAAACGGGAAATCCTTCCTGCTGTCCAATGACCACATCCGCTGGATGCCCGGCCTTCAGGCTGGCAGAAACACACCGAGGTTTCTTTACAGACCAAACAGCCCGGCAATGCGGAACGGTAATTTTGACACGGTTTCGGACAATAAATACACCGATTGGATCGCTGCCTGCTGCAATGAGGCGCTAATCGAGCGGTCCACCTTCATCGGCATCGGCCAGATAATCTTGGAGGAGCTTGTCAAGGACGGGATCGTGGTCAGCATTCCGGCAACGGCGGAGTATATGGTCTACGCACTGGATAAAAACAAGGTTTTCATCTCCGATGCTGTCACTCTGTTGAAGTGTGAAACCTGCGGAATCACCCATGCGGTGGCAACGGCCAATAAAGAGACATGGCTTGGCGCTCCTTGTGTTCGAGGTGCTTGTGCCGGCGTGTTCAAAGAAGACAAGACGGCTGGTTTTGATTATTACGGGAAGCTCTTTTCCTCCGGGGATATCGCCAGAATCAACGCCCGAGAGCATACCGGATTGCTGGAGCGAGATGATCGCGAAACGCTGGAGATTGACTTCAAGCGGAAGAAAGATACTGCCCGTCTTTGGGACCCAAATGTTTTGTCCTGCACTCCCACACTTGAGATGGGTATCGACATCGGAGACCTCTCTACGGTCATCCTTTGCAGTATGCCTCCGGCACAGTCGCAATTCCTGCAGCGTACCGGTCGGGCAGGCCGAAAAGACGGCAATGCTCTGACGCTGGCTGTGGCGGCTGCAAGGCCGCACGATCTCTACTACTACGCTGACCCTCTGGATATGATGGAGGGCAAAGTCGTTCCACCGAAGATCTTTTTAAAGGCGTCCGCTGTTCTGGAGCGTCAATTCGTCGCCTATTGCATGGATTCATGGGTTAAGCGCGGCAGCACAACGGAACAGTCTATTCCGAAGAATGTCAGTGCAGTTCTCAGCAAGCTGGACAGTCATCCTCTGGATGTATTCCCTTTCAATTTTCTCCATTATGTCCAGAACAACCTTTCTCACCTGCTGAATTCCTTTATCCAACTCTTTGTAAAGTATCTGGATGACTCTGCACAAAACGAACTGCGTGCCTTTGCACAGGGTGACAAGCTGAAAGAGAGCCCTATGCATATGCAAGTGTTAGAAACATTCAAGGCCCTGAAAAAGCAAAGAGACTCCCTCTCCCAAAGCATCCATCAGCTAAACACCATGATCAAAGAATTGGAAAACAAGCCGAAGGATTCTTCCTATGACGCGGAGATCAAAGAACTCAAGGCAGAGAAAGCCGCATTGCTTAATGTTGTCAAGGATATCAACAAAAAGGACATCTTCAATTTCCTGTCCGACGAAGGTTTGCTGCCCAATTATGCTTTTCCTGAATCCGGGATTATCTTGAAAGCGATCCTTTATCGAAAAGATGAGGAATCAGAGGATGACCAGTCCAAGAACAAGTATAAGAAATCGGTGTATGAGTACAGTCGAGCTGCTTCTGCTGCCATAAGTGAATTCGCACCGAACAACAGCTTCTATGTGGATGGACGCAAGCTGCCCATTAATCAAGTGGATCTGACGAGTGCACAAATGGCCAAATGGCGTCTCTGCCCGAAGTGCTCCCACGCGCAAATCGAGGAAGCCGGTAAAAGTGCTGCCAGTTGCCCACGGTGTGGCAGTCCCGCGTGGGCAGACGCAGGGCAAGTCAGGAATATGCTCAAAGTCCAGATGGTCTACTCCAACACGGACTATACCAACAGCCTGATTTCGGACGAAAGCGATGACCGTTCGAGCGTTTTTTACTGCAAACAGCTTCTTGTTGATGTGGACGAAGACCACGATATCTCCAGCGCCTATCAAATGGACAACGAGGAATTTGCTTTCGGCTATGAATTCGTCCGGAAGGCTACGCTACGTGAAATAAACTTCGGTGAACGCGATATTGTCGGCGAAAGATTGACGGTTTCCGGCGTGGAGGATGTCCGCAAAGGGTTCAAGATCTGTAAATACTGTGGGAAGATCATGCCCGATCGCCCCGCCCCCAAGGATCACACCTTCTACTGCAAAACACGAAAATCATTTGCTCTCGATAATGATCCCTATGAAGAGTGCCTTTTCCTTTATCGTGAGTTTGCAACGGAAGCGCTACGCATTCTGATTCCGGCTACCACAATGGATGCATCCGCCGTCCGTACGGAATCTTTCGTTGCAGCGTTTATGCTGGGTATGAGGGAATACTTCGGCAATGTGGATCATCTTCGTGCTACCGTCAGTGAGGTTCCTGTCGCGGATGCCGATTATCGAAAACAGTACCTCGTCATCTATGATTCCGTCCCCGGGGGTACCGGGTATCTAAAGCAGTTAATGAATGAGCAGGGTTCACTGATTGATATCTTTGAGCGAGCCATGTTGAAACTGGAACAGTGTTCATGCAAAGAGGACCCGCAAAAGGACGGTTGCTATCATTGCCTGTACGCATATCGTCAGAGTCAGAATATGGGCAACATCTCTCGCAGCACAGCCATTCGGCTGCTGAAGACCATTCTTAGCGGCAAGGACAATCTGACAAGCATAAAAAAACTGGCTGATATTCCAACCGATTCCCTCTTTGACAGTGAATTAGAGCGCAGGTTTATCGAAGCCTTTGCGCACATGAGTACAGAAAATCGGAAAGTAGAGATTAAGAAAGATTTCTTGTTCGATAAAGGAAAGGAAGGATACTACCTGAAGGTGAACGACTCCTCATGGGAGATCGAACCGCAGGTACTGTTGGATGCGTCGCAGGGTGTTTCAGTGACCTGTAAACCAGACTTTATCATTTGGCCAATCGGAAATACCGCCAGGCTTCCTGTTGCCATTTTCACAGATGGCTTCATCTACCACAAAGACAAGATGGCAGATGATACGCTAAAAAGAGAAGCCATCCGAAGGAGCAGCAGGTATCGAGTCTGGGCCTTAAGCTGGCGCGATGTTCAGTCAGTATTCCAGGCACAGGGTGATTATTACACGCCGACACTTGCGCCGGAGAAAATGCCGTCAGGTGCCAGGATGTATCAGCCAACGGTCGCAGCGGCAAAAGCCGATTCCATAAAACCAGGAAAGATGTCTGCTTTTGAACTCCTCATGCGGTATCTTGATTTGGATGATGCTGAGAGATTGTTTGAGGCACAGGCGCGCGCATACTCCCTTTCCCTGCTGGAACCATCGAAAGCAGCCAACTCTTTGGCGTTTATCGATTGGAATGATGCCGTCGAAAAGGCAAACCAGCAAGCACACTTTACGGAGGAAAAGTTTATCCAGCCCGGTACGTTCTTTGGCACTTGGATACCAAGAAGTACAGATTCCCATTTTTATACTTATGCAGGCGTCCTTGCCACACGCATGAAATTGGACAAAAACGCTCCGGTATCAACACTTGCCTTTTTGGATGATCGCCCAGACAGCAGAACTGACAAGTACGAGCGGGAATGGAATGGTTTTTGGCAATTCTTCAATGTGATGCAGTTCGCCAAGCAGTTTGTAGCGATATGCAACACGGGCATGGATGCCCATACATATTTAGCATTGTCTCAAGGTCAAACGGATACGGTTACCGAAGATGAATCGCCCGTTCGGACAAGCAATGAAAGCTGGGCCGAGATTCGTAGATTCCTCGACGAGAACGCAACTGGAATCGCTGATACCCTCGAAGAGAATGGTGTGGAGGCCCCTGATGTGGTCGGTTATGAATTGGCTGATGAAATCGGAGCTGTAATTGCAGAAATTGAAATGGCTTGGACCATTAAAAAGATCGGATACATGACCGAAGAACAGAAAGTCGACCGAAGCAAAGCAGAGGCTGCCGGATGGACAATATTCACAACCGCAGGCGATATTGTCAACGCGTTTAGGGAGGAGTAACAAATGGCAGAAAACACAAAAGTAGCAATCTCCGCCGATTTTCTGACCGCGTTTGCCGCGCTGCCGCGGCAGATTCAGGGCAAGGTTACGGAATTCATGAACAAGTTCCGTAACGACCCGACGGCTCCTGGGATAAACTATGAGAAACTGAACGCTTGTCAGGATAAGAAAATCTGTTCGGTTCGGATTGACGATACTTATAGGGGAATTGTTGTCCGTCAGCCGGAGACGGGCGTATATCTCTTGCTCTGGGTCGACCACCATGATGAAGCTTATGCGTGGGCGAAAAACAAGAAGTGTGAGGTGAACCAGAAAACCGGGGCAATCCAGATATACGACATGATAGTCACGCCGCAGGTTATCTCCACAGCGGAAAAACCTGCGCTCTTTGCAGCATTAAAAAATGAAGACCTGCTTTCTCTGGGGCTGCCGGAGGATATGATCTCTTTTGCCCGAAGCATTTCGGATGCTCAAGCTTTCTATGCGAAGAAAAGCAGTTTTCCTGTGGACGCTTTTGAATTGCTGTCATGGATCGTGGAAGGGTTTTCCCTCGAAGAAGTGAAAGATTTGATTGAGCAGGACAAGAAGCAGGCAATTTCAGAAAGCCTCGCGGAAGCCCTCGACAGTCCGGAAACATTGAAGTCTTTTGTGATTGTCGAAGGCGAGGAAGAACTGCGTCACATCATGGCAGAACCGTTGGAGAAATGGCGAGTTTTCCTTCATCCCACACAGCGGAAAATCGTTAACAAGGATTACTCCGGAGCGGCACGAGTTCTAGGTGGAGCTGGCACAGGAAAAACCGTGGTTGCCATGCACCGCGCAAAGCATCTTGCGGCTGGCCTCAAAGTTAAAGAGCGGATTCTTTTCACGACCTACACCGCAAATCTAGCATCAGATATCCGGGATAACCTGCGCAAAATTTGCTCGATGGAAGAGCTGCGCAGAATTGATGTGATTAACCTTGACGCTTGGGTCGCTCAATTCCTAAGGGAACATGGGTATTCCGCAGAGATCGTCTACGACGATAAGCTGTCGAGAATATGGGAAAACGTTGTAGCGGCAACCGATTATGCTGGAGAGTATCCCGTCAGTTTTTATGAGGATGAATATAACCGGGTTGTCGTCGCTCAAGAAGCGTTCACACTTGAAAAGTATTTTAGAGCTTCCAGAACAGGTCGCGGGACCAGGCTGGATCGAAAAAAACGTATGCAGATCTGGAAGGTGTTTGAAGCATACCAAAACACAATGAAAGAACAGAAAATCCGCGACATCAACACTGCCATGTATGAATGCCGCCTGCTTATCTCCAAATCGCCGGCAGAAACGCGATACCGTCATGTGATCGTCGATGAAGGGCAGGATTTGAGTGCAAATGCATTTCGACTTCTGCGTACAATAGCCGGTGAAGAACACGAAAACGACGTCTTTATTGTCGGCGACGCTCATCAGCGCATTTATAAGAATAGAGCGGTTTTATCCAAATGCGGTATCAATGTGCGTGGTCGGAGCAGCATTCTGCGTATCAATTACCGGACTACTGAAGAAATCAGGAGAGTTGCTTTTGCGCTCTTGAACGGGATCTCCTTTGATGATTTGGATGACGGTTTTGACATGGGTGATCAATGCCAATCCCTTACTCATGGGACGACTCCTCAGGTATTCAGTTGCAGCAATGCAAATGAAGAGTTCGATAGAGTCTTTGCTGAGATCAAACAGCTTATTGAGAATAACGTCTCTGCAAGAGATATTTGTGTGGTGGCAAGAACACACAAACTTCTGGATGACTATATCGCTCAATTCACGGCAAATGGGCTGCGTTGCTATGAGATTAAAGGGAGTAAGGCTGATGATCGGGGATTGGACGGAGTCCGTGTTGCTACGATGCATCGCGTTAAGGGTCTTGAATTCCAGTATGTCTTCATTGTTGCAGCCAACAAGAGGATTATCCCTCTTGCCTCCGCTATCGACCATACGGATGCAGTCAGCGAACAGGAATCCATGACCGCAGAAAAGTGCCTGCTCTATGTTGCTTTGACGAGAGCGCAAAAAGGCGCATTTATCAGCGGATATGGTCAGATATCTGAGCTGGTGTCTCGTAAGAAAAGCCAGTGAGGTCTCAAATGAGTATTCTGATGAAAACGGAGGATTTCGATCCTGCAATGGAGGTTTTGACCTCAGCAGGATATGAAGGTTGAAACCATCTCAAAAAGTGGTTCCAGCTTTTAGAACGTCTCAATAGTCTACGGGGACTATTTGAGATGGGAAACCACCGGGTTTTCGCAGCAAACCCAAATCTCTCCAAAAGTATACATTTTGAAAGACTTGTTATACTGCAACAACACTAATAATCCACGGGCTGAAAACCCTACCATGCAACGCCATATACTCTTCGTGGTTTCAGGAAGATCAAGCCCTCTGATATGCGACACCCAAGAAAGGAGAACGCACATAGTGAAAACTGAAACGATAAAAAGCATCATTGAAAGAATCGACTCCAAGGAACTACTGCTTCCAGCTATGCAAAGGAAATTTGTGTGGTCGGAAGAAAAGATTCTAAATCTATTTGACTCAATAATGAAGGGATATCCGTTTGGCGTTTTCATTTTCTGGGATATCAACGACAGGGAGTCAATCAATAGATACCACTTTTACCAGTTTGTCAAGGATTATTCCTTGAGAGAAGGCACAATCAATACACCGGCAGGAAGAATCGCAAAAAACACAATCAGCGTTGTAATGGACGGTCAGCAAAGGCTCACTTCGCTATACATCGGCATTAAAGGCAGTTTAACTACAAAGGATAAATGGAAAAGATCGAATATAGCGGAAAACTGGAAGAAAAAGCATCTATACATAGTTCCGCATGTTGCCGAAGCAGAAAGGAATGAAGATGACACTCCTTTTAGATTCTATTTTCTTGAGGATGATTATGTAAGAAAACAAAATGAATTACTGTCCCCTCCTGAACAGTACTACGAAGTGTCAATGTTTTACGGACAGTCGCAGCAAGAGCTTTATGAAAAGTATGGAGTCAAAAGACTTCGAGAGAATAATGAGAATTGGGTATATGTGCTGAGCCGGTTGAGATGGCTTCTTAACGATGCAAAGATTCTTAGTTACCACACTATTTTTGATACAAATATTGAAGATGTTTTGGAGATTTTCAAGAGGATCAATAATGGTGGTACTGCACTATCCCCTTCGAATCTGCTGTTCTCCACAGTTATTACATCATGGGATAACGGTCGGGACAAGATGGATGAATTCATCAAAACCATAAACGAAGAGAACGTGATCAGAATTAAAGAGGATTATCTGATTCGAGTATGCGTATACCTTATGAATCGCCCCGCCGTCGCCAAGATTGAAAGTATCACAAGAGAAGTTATCAAGTCGATAGAAACCAACTGGGATAAAATCAAGGAAGCCATTTATCAAACAAAGAACTTCTTGAAAAAGCACAACATTTATGATGAGGCAATACTGTCATATAACTCTCTGCTTCCAATTATTTACTTCTTCTACCACTGCAATCAAAAGAAATTGGGGGATTCCGAGCAACAGTTATATTACTTTTTCGCCATATCACAAATGTTTTCTCTGTTCGGCGGAAGTAGTGCGTCAACTCTGGAACGAGTGCGGAAAAAGATGTGCCAGGATGAAGAACTGGGTAATCTCATCGTTCCTTTCAATATTAAAAACCTCTTTGACATAGACTTGTCGGCAGGCAGAATCCATGCGTTTAAGATTTCCAGGGAACAAGTGGAGCGTCTGGTTGATGAGGTGCGTTATGGTGATAAGAAGGCATTTGTTTTGCTTTGTCTGTTACAACCTCAAATAACTATCAATGCAAATACATATGATATAGATCATGTGTGTTCCAAGGATGAGCTAAAGCCTGTATTCAAGAAATGGAGAAAGGAAAAGCGGGCTGAACTTGAGGCCAAGAAGGACAGCATTCCGAATCTTCAACTCTTGGCTTATAACCAGAATCGCGGAGATAAAAATGCTGATTCCCTCTATACATGGGTAGTTACAAAGGGTAATACCATCACGTTTGATCCTTACGTTTCAAATCCAGATAAAGATAAATACCGGATTCAAACGATTGAGGAGTTCCTTGACTTCTATCAACAGAGGCGAGAACAAATAATCGCATACTTGTGTAAGTGTTTTGGGATATAAGAATAACATTTTCAAACTGCTGTCCTCGGGGCATGAGGAGGTAGTTGGTGCTGAATTGATAGCTGAATCTTATGAGCAACACAGGAAGAGGAGCAGCAAATAATGCGTGAGACACTCATATTATTACCGGGAGCAAGCGGAACGGAACTCATACGAAGCCTCACACGATACGGAAGAAATACAATTGCTTTTCGAATTGTTGGCTCAGTTGAACTCGCTCGAATCGCTCTTCTGCGAAGTGGGATTGCGATCACAAGCGTTTTCATTCCACGGAAAGACGAGCCTACTGTCATTGATTCCTTTTTGAGAAAGATACCATATTTTGAGAATACTTCTTTTTCTGATGCGGAGTCCATGGCTGCAGTTCTTTCTTCCTTGCGGGCTCTAGTTCCGGAAGATGAAAGCAATGTTATCCACACACGGCTTTCAAACGGTGAATTCCTGAAGAAAAACGAAGCGCTGTCAAAAGTATATGACCGCTATCTGACAAAACTGGCGGAAGCCGGGATGATCGACACTGTTGGTCTGATTCGAAAGGCGATGTCTGAATCAGGGAGCCTCGACTCGGATATCTTGACGTTGAAGGAATATCCGCTTTCTCCACTGGAAAAAGCCCTTGCGGAGAAGCTTTCCGGCGGCAACGTGCGGGAGAGTTCATTGACGGAATTGTTCCGGGCGGAGCCGAAGCCTCTGCGCAGCGCGGTCTTTTCCGAGTGCTACGGTGCTTCCAACGAAGTGCGGGACATCGTCAGCTTCATCTTTCGGAACGGCATCCCGCTGGATCACTGTACCGTCGCCATTGCGGAGACACTGAGCTATGCAGAGCTGTTCCACGACCTTTCCGTCGAGTATGATATCCCCATGAGCTTCGGCTGCGGGCTTCCTATCACTGTCTCTAATCCTGCCCGGCTGCTGAAGCTCTATCACACTTGGAACACTTCCGGTTACCGTGGAATCGACGCGCTGTCCTCTCTGATCATGAGCGAGGCATTTGACCGCAGGCATCTGCAAGAGAATCTTCCGGAGGGCAGGCAGATCAGTCGGAACAGTTGGAAGGAAATCATCACCGCCGTCGGCTCTCTCCGCCTCTCCGCTAATGCCGTGACCAACCAGCAGAAGCTGACGGGATACGCTTCGGCATTGGAGAAGTCGGAATACCGCAGTGAAGAACACAAAGCGTACGCATTATACGCTCTGTCCTGCTTACGGACCATCGCGGAAGAGATGGAAAGGGGCCCCGCTTATCTTATCCGGACTTATACGAAGATCCGGGACGGCGCAGCCGGACGGATCGACCGTTCAGCTGTAACCGTCATAGCGGGGATGATCGAAGCATATCTGCAATTCTCGGATAGCAGCGATATCGACGAGATCATCCCGGCGATCCTTAATAAGACGGTCGCCTCGGAGAACAGCAGGGAAGGGCATCTCCATGTTTGCGGTATCAGCGGAGCAATGGCGGTACCGAGAGAATACCTGTTCATCGCAGGCCTTTCCGCATCAAACTTCCCCGGGTCTCCCACGGAGAATTATCTTTTGTTGGACAGTGATTATCGGCTGTTTGGGACAGAACCGCAGGTTCCGACATCTTTAGAACGGATTCGCAGAAAGAAGCAGAGTCTGGAGGATTTGCTGCACGTCGCTGCTTCGTTAGATCTCAAAGTGCGCCTGTCATATTCATCTTATGATCTGGCGTCTCTGAAAGACGAAAACCCTTCCTCCGTTCTTCACGAGATCTTTGAAGCGGTAAAGTCTTCGGACCAGAATGCAGGCAGCTTTGACGACGCTTTCCGTCACGTTTCGTTTTTTGAAGACCGGATTTCCAGGCATTCGAAGGTTGGTGAGGCATACATTGAAGGAAAGGACATCACATCTGATGCCCTGACGTCGACGGCAATTCTGAGCGATGAGGCCGAACTTGATGCCAAATGGTCGCCTTCCGCGATCGACGATTTCTTCAACTGCCCGAGGCATTTCTTCCTGACCAGAATACTCGGCATCGAAGAGCCAGAAGAGGACGATCCCTTCGAAGTGATCCATGCAAACGAGGTCGGAACGCTGGCCCACAGCTTGATGGAGCAGCTGGGCAAAGATCATCCGCAGAAGGATGTTTTTTTGAAAATGGCTGGCGAGGCGTTCGACCGTTTCCTTCTCTCACGTCCGCCGGTACACCCCGAGGACGCCGAGCGGGAGAAGCAGCGGTTCCTTCGCATGATGCAGAACGCATTTGAAACGGACCCGGGAATGGACATCGTATTGTCCGAAGAAAAGAAGACCGTCACCCATCCGGCGGGCGTGACCCTGCGCGGCATCCCCGACCGGGTGGAGCGGACCAAAGACGGCAGATACCGGATCGTCGATTTCAAGTCCGGCAGGAGGA
>JAEEGL010701234.1_pt1 | contig 25935 bp, 18 predicted proteins | sample 9134231 | NCBI WGS metagenome assembly JAEEGL01 (sample SAMN16246548, study PRJNA631951) | gut metagenome | biome: gut microbiome; feature: rumen; material: fiber-attached | host: Bos | place: Iran: Karaj | collected 2018-10 | reverse complement strand
TCAGAATAAGATGATTGTTTATTCCGTAGTAAGTGCCTCTGATACAAGAAAACTCATCCCCGCGATAAAGGAGATAGACGAAAACGCCTTCATCAACTCTATTCGCACGGATGAGGTTCGTGGTAATTTCTATTTAAGACCCAGAGATTAAATTAGTATAATCCACCGATCTCATTTAAAAGAGATGCAAAAACTGCACCAAACGCCATTACAAAGATGAATGAAAGAATATAAACGATTACCATCCAAACAAGTCTGGCTCTAGCCCAGTTCTTCTTGCTCTCCTTGGTACTATCACTTACTGCCCACACAATCAGCATGATGAATCCTACAAGCGGGATGCATGTGATAAGAAATGTAAGAAGCCAGTCACCAAGTGAAACAGGCTCATTATTCACAGGCATGTATCCGTAAGGAGCTCCGCCCTGAGGGCCATACATAGGCTGCTGATACTGGGGCTGATAAACAGGCTGCTGGTACAAAGGCTGCTGATACTGAGGCTGAGGTTCAGGCTCAGCAGGGTTAACAGTTGAAGCTGCTTCTCCCTCGCTTACAGGTACTGTAGCGGTTTCAACAGGTGCACCGCAATTAGGACAAAAGGCCATATGGTCTTCAACATTGGCATTACATTTTGAACAAATCTTCATTTCCAGGTCCTCCTCTACAAAACTTTTCTCATAAAATTATACAGATATTTCTATATTCATGTAAAGTCTGCATTCACTTTTGCTGCAAGCTCTAATGCATCATCAATATGAGGACAGAAATTCTCTTTTCCAACTCTATCTATAAAGCCGCCCTTCTCCATGGTTCTCATTGGCTGCTCGTTAACATGTGAGAATATGAGGCGAACTCCCTTTTTCCGGCAGTCTTCATACAACATTTCAAGAGATCTCATAGCTGTAGCATCGAGAGCAGGCACGCTTCTCATTCTGATTACAAGGCACTTTGTGAAGTCCTTGGTGGTGATATTTGCAAGAGCGTCCGCATCACCAAAGAACATGGGACCGCTGATCTCATATACACGTACATGCTTAGGGATCACTCTAAGTTCAATTGCATCAGGGTCATTCTCGGGATCGATATCGGGATCAACATAAGTCCATCCGCGAACAGATGACTCCTCGCTCATTCTCTTCATGAAAAGGAGGCAGGCTGCGATCATACCAACTTCGATAGCAACAACAAGGTCAAATACTACTGTAAGTACAAATGTCATTACAAGAACGATGATGTCGCTCTTAGGTGCTGTCTTGCAGAGCTTCATGAAAGGTCTCCACTGGCACATATTATATGCAACCTGGAAAAGAATAGCTGCGATCGTAGGCATGGGAATAAGTGCTGCATAAGGCATAAGTACCACAAGTACCAGTAAAAGTACAACTGAATGAACCATACCTGCTACAGGAGTTCTACCGCCGTTTTTGATATTTGCAGCAGTTCTTGCTATAGCACCTGTTGCAGGGATACCACCAAAAAGAACTGATCCGATATTACCTGCACCCTGTGCGATAAGCTCCATATTGGATCTGTGCTTTGAACCGATCATACCGTCTGCTACTACCGCAGAAAGAAGAGATTCGATTGCAGCGAGGATAGCTATTGTAAATCCGTTTGAGAAGGATGCTCTTACAAGGTTCCATGAAAAGTTAGGTGCATGGAACTTGGGAAGTCCTCCGTTTATCTGATAAAGGTCGCCGATTGTATTTACCTTAAGACCTACAACCTTTACCATAAGGATTCCTACGATAACTGCTATTAAAGATGCAGGAATCTTCTTAAAAAACTTAGGCCATATAACAAGGATAAGAAGACAAACTACTCCGACGATAACAGCCTGGAAATTGATTGTTCCGATGTTGGCAGCAATAGCTTCAACCTTCTCAACTGTCTCGATCGTAACTGTTCCCTTGGGATATGTAAGTCCAAGGAAATCCTTTATCTGTCCGATAAGGATTGTAACTGCGATACCTGCAGTAAAACCTGTTGTAATTGTATAAGGAATAAATTTGATAAGGCTTCCAAGCTTGAATAGTCCCATCAGAATAAGGATGATACCTGCAATTATGGTAGCCATCATAAGGCCGTCCATGCCGTTCTTAGCAACAATTCCCGCTACGATGGTAGCAAAGGCTGCTGTAGGACCTGCTATCTGAACACGGCTTCCTCCAAGGAAGGAGATGATAAAGCCTGCAACAATTGCTGTGTAGAGACCTTCTTCAGGACCAACGCCTGATGCTAAAGCAAGCGCTATTGAAAGCGGCAGTGCAATTATGGCTACAATTATTCCGGAGATTACATCAGTCGTAAACTGCTTTGCGGAGTACTTCTTGATTACCGAAAAAAGCATCGGTTTTAGTTTTTCTTTCTTCATAATATCCTCACTTACTAAAACAACTAAAATTAAACCACAAATATGCTAATGCTTTTATCCCCGCAGTGCAAGTTTTTTATGACATAATTCTTTTTTATTCTCAAATTTTTCCCTTTATTGTATACTCTCCTTTTTCAAAACGTCTTAAAAGAAGCTCTTCTTCCGTTATTTTTTGTCCGTTAAGAGTCATATCAGAAAGCATTCTGTCTATTCTAAACTCTGCTTTGCCTCCAAACGGTACGGAAAACTCATAAGTAACTTCAGATCCGTTTATTGACCATCCTGATGAATATTTTCCAATAGCAGTATCCACTGTTGCTTTTGCGCTTCCAAGCCTCTCATCTATGTGCGGAGCTATTACCATACTCACTCCCGCAATATTATTTTCATCCACCCTGATGCCACATACTGCCTCATAAATCCACTCTACAATTGCACCATAGGCATAATGATTCAGGCTGTTCATTCCTGTTCCGCTTATCTTTCCATCAGGAAGAAGAGAATTCCATCTCTCCCAGATAGTTGTGGCTCCAAGATTTACTTCATATAACCAGCTTGGATAATCTTCATTTAAAAGAAGCGTATATGCGTCTTTGGTCAAACCGACTTTTGTTAATGCGCTGCACAAAAAAGTAGTTCCGACAAAGCCTGTTGCAAGATGGTGATTCCAAAGCTTTAATATTTCAAGCAAGTTATCTCCGGCTTTTTCCATCTCATCCTCATTAAACAGGCCGAAATGGATCGCTATGGCATAGGCTGTCTGAGTTTTTATAGATAAGGTTCCCGGTGCCGTAATATACTTATTTCTCACAGCGTCTCTGACCTCGAGACTTCTTTTGTGGTAATAATCTTTATCCTTATCAAATCCAAGAATACCTGCTGCCTTCGATGTAGTCTCTAAGGATACCATGTAATATATGGATGCCACATAATATTTATCTGTGCCTCCTTCACGGTTATCCATTCCCGTCACATCGCCTTCAACATCAAGTGACAGCCAGTCTCCAAAGTGAAATCCGCAGTCCCAAAGGCGCCTTCCACCACAGTGTTCTTCCTCCATCCGTATAATGAAGTCTGTCCATAGCTTCATGTTTTCATACTGTTCCCAAAGCCATGCCTTATTCCCATAATGCAGATACATTTTCCAAGGAATTATTACCGCAGCATCTCCCCATACACTGGCTCCTGCCTCTCCCCACATATCCTCTGTAAGATCAAAGGGAGGCTGTGCCATCTTTTCTCTTCCGACAGTCAGAATATCCGGAACAACATAGGGTACGGCACCATCCTTTTCAATCTGCTCATATCTCATGTCCCTTAGATATTTCCTGAAAAATGAAGGTGTCTCCATGTGATAGGAGGCAGCACCTGAAAAAATCTGTGCATCTCCTGTCCAACCGCATCTCTCATCTCTCTGCGGACAGTCGGTTGGAATATCAACAAAATTGTCCTTCTGACTCCATTTTGTGTTTTCTATGAGTCTGTTTATTTTTTCATTTCCGGTTACTATATGACCGGTCTCACTAATATCCGAATACAGTGAAACTGCCTCAAAATCGGCACTCTCAATTTCCTCTTTGCTAAGTCCGACAACCTTCACATATCTAAAGCCAAAGAAGGTAAAATGAGCTCTTGCCCTTGTTTTCCTTCCGGAACTTATAAATGTGTATTTTGCATCAGCAGTCCTTAAGTTGTCCCTGTAAAAGCATCCATCCTGTAAAACTTCTCCATATTCAAGAGTTACTTCATTCTCGTTCGGAATAAAGACGTCAAATTCAGTCCAGCCTGTTATTTCCTGCCCAAAATCAAGAACATATTCATCTCTTTTAGTTTTAATAAGTTCAGGATTCTTAATTCTCTCGTGGGCCTTTACCGGCACCCCGACCATAGGAGAAAGCTTACCCTTGGGAGCATCTGTAATCCTTACTTTTGAAATATCCCTATTATCAGGATTTTCTAATGCAACTGCTTTTCTGTCATCATATGTTTCTCCATCGTAAATTCCTGATGACAAAACCGGAGCCTGAAGGCACTGCCAGGATTCATCCGTGCAAATAATCTTTTCATTATCATCCAACGTTAAAACGACATCTGCTATTAATTTGAACTCATCGCCGTAGTACTCTCTTAGCTGACCATGTGCAAGGTAACCAAAGCGCCCCTTGTACCAGCCATTTCCAAGCATGACACTTATGGTGTTTTCTCCTGACTCCAGCATGTTTCCAATATCGTAGGTCTGATACTGAATCCAGTACCTATAGTCACTGCAGTAAGGTGTAAGGTAATCATCCAGGACCTTATTGCCATTGACATAAACCTCATAAAGTCCAAGCCCGCAAATATACAGCCTTGCCTTTTTCATTTTTGACAATTCTTCCCGGGTAACAGAAAAGCTTTTTCTCATAACAGGATGAAGTTCTCTTGAAAAAGAAGGGCTTATCCACTTACCTTGAAGGCTTCCGTTTCGTCCGCCTTCAAAGAACTGAATATCACTTTCTGTTTTTTCACCATTATCATCTGTAACCTGTATCTTCCAGTAATATGTCTTTTCAGGCTCAAACTTATAAGCCGGCACGTAAGATACTCCAATTACATCCTGCCCTGCTTCACTATGAAGTATATTTTTAAAGCTTTCATCATCCGAGAGAATAAACTGTACTTCTGAGATACAGTCTCCCGAGACGTTCTCATACTTCCAGGAAAATGTCACCTTATCAAGCTCTATACCAATAGGACATTTTTGATAATTGCATTTTAAATCCGTAATAATCATTTCCCCTCCTGTCATGCTCCAAAGTATACAGGAAACCAGAGCCGCATTTCTTCATCCGCTTCTCTGTTATCCCATGCAAAATATGGAACAAACTTAGCATTTATCTCACTAAATTCCTGCTTTTCAAATTCTCTGTAAAGAGCGCTGCTATCATTATTATCTGCCTTTGCCTGATAAACTTTTCCTGAGATAACAAGGATATTCCTCGATAATATCTCTTCATATTCCGTCTTAAAATTATCCTTATTCTCGGGAAGATATATATCCTTTAGCTCTACTCCATTTGCATCTTCTTTCTCCATGCAATAAACAAGAGGACCTCTCTCTATGCACACTCTTGATCGGCACTCCTCTATCCTGTCATGTCCTGCTATATACTTGATAGGAAGATCAAAGATAAGCTCCACCGTAGTGTTTGCAGGATCTTCTATATTAAGTGCATGGTAACTGCAGGCATCTTTATAAGAAAGTTCCCTCACATCCCTGTTACCTTTGCAGTTAACTATAATTCTTCCGCTTTTAAGCCATCCGGGAATTCTCAGATTAAGCTCTGCTTCTCCGCTTTGTTTCAGATCCTCAAAGGAAAAACAAACATTGCCGTCATAGGGGTATTTAGTCTTTGTGGTAAGAACAGCGTCAAGTCCGCTATCAAGAACAATATGCGCTTTGGCCGCAGCATACAATCCTGTGTATATTTTATTGCCTGATATGCTAAAGAGATACTCACTGCTCTGAGCGAGATTTCTTGCAAGATTTGGCGGGCAGCAATAGCTTGTTATGTAGTTTGTCCTATGAAGAGGCCATACAAGCTCAAATCCCAGATTCTTTGTTCTCTCAAGCATGTTTTCATAAAAATACTTAAGTCCATCAAGGCTTATGGATGCCAGGTTTGTATTCAGCATAACCCTTTCAATCACATCAAAATATTCTGCCTTGGGATCGATCAAAAACATCCTGTATGCCCACATTACAAGCCCGATATTTGCGCAGGTCTCATTGTAGGCAGTTATATTTGGCAGCTGATAATCATAGCCATAGGCCTGATGGATCAGCTGATGATCAAAGAAATTACCATAAGGAGATGCACCGTTATAAAGTGCCCCGCACCCTCCTGTCACATATATTTTGTGTGACAAAAGGTCATTCCACACACTTTTTAAAACCTCAAGATACTCTTCATCACCTTCTTCAAGATATAGATCCGCAACTCCTGCATACAGATAATTTGCTCTTACGGCATGTCCTATTATTTTTCTGTGCTTTTTAAGGGGGAGTCTGTCCTGATTATCATCCATTCCGTTTTTTACAGAATCCCTAAGCTCAACGGCCTTTTTTGCCAGCATCAGATATTTTTTATCTTCTGTTGCTCTGTAAAGCTCAATAAGTCCCATATAGTGGGAAGGGCATACTGCTGTTTGAACTTCTCCCTTTTCCTCAGCATCACTGTACATTTTATCAAGGTAATCTGCGGCTTTTGATGCGATATTTACAAAGTTCTTTTTTCCGGTAAGTCTAAAATGCAGTGCAGCAGATGTCATGAGATGCCCAAAGTTGTAAACCTCAAAGTCGTTGATGTCACCCATTCTCCCTGCACCAGTGTTATTCATCTCACCGATTATCTGCTTTGTTGATATGTATCCATCATCCTGCTGGGCTCTGCCAATAAGGTCTATATATTCATCAAGCCTTTCGAGTAATTCCTCGTCACTGCAGGAAACGGCCTTATAAATGGCAGATTCCATCCACTTGTAAAAATCTCCATCCCCAAAAACAGTACCGTCAAAATCCCCCTGTACTTCTTTTGCACATATTCTGAAATTCTCAAGAACGTGACTTATCTCCGGTGCTTTAAACATATGCTCAAGCTGTGGTACCGTATTTGAAAACACCACATCTCTTACATCCTTCCAAAAGCCTTCTGTAAATGTAATATCTTTTGCATCAAGGGGAACAGCCTTAGCATATTTACTCTTTCTGGTATCAGTAAGCATATTTGTTAATTCCTTTCTCCATTCTGAAGGATTTTTACAGCCTTTAGCAAAGTATCTTCATCTCCGACGTTGCCGGGGAAAATAACATAGGGAATACCGGGGAACCTGCTGTTTTCATCGGTCTTCCATACCGGGACGCCGGGCTGAATCTGCCCCAGTGCCAGTGCCCTTTTAACTTTAAGAGCCCTGGTTCCTATATCACTTGAGGTTATCCCACCTTTTCCAACTATATATGATGGTGTAGCGGTCAGTTTTGATACAACATCTGTGAATGCCTCCGATATCTTTGCCGACCTTATAAGCGCATCCTCTTTTGAATCATTTTCCAGTGTAAGCACTTTTCTTTTTGTAAAAACTACTGCAGTAATTCCTTCTTCTATAAAAGAGGAAACTATTTTCGAAACCCTTTTTGTCTCCTCTGAAAGTTCATCTGTAAGTACCTTGTCCGAGTCATACTCTATAAATTCCAAATTCTTTATTTCTTTTAATCTTTCTAGCTGAGACGTTGTCTTTTTTGTATGCGACCCGATCATTATCACTCCGCCTCTTTTGCTTTTAACCCCCATATCATCAGCAGATAAAAGAGGGATATCAGAAATACCGCAAACTGCTTTTACAAAATCTGCTGCCGTTCTATACAGGTACTTCTTGCCACTCTCAATAGCTTTATACAAAGCTTCGCAGAACACAGTAAGGTCGTCCGGTATCTCTGCATTTACAATTATTGGTACTCCGTCCTTTGCAGAAACAAGCTTTTTTACCATTCCATCAATGTCGTTCTTCTTAATATCATCAAGGCTTATAACTATAACGTCCTTGGCCCTCCATCTTCCCTCTGTCTTTTCTTCGACATATTCTGTCAGGTCCGATGATCTGTATCCAAAGGTCTCATCCTTTGCAAACTCAGTTTCTCCTGCAGGCACCAGCTCATCACCATATTTCACATAGTGAATATTATCTTTTGTTATTCTTCCTCCCGCATAAAAAAAAGGAGCAAGGATCAGACCATCAGTCTGCATCCCAAGCCCATCATATAAGCATTCCCGGATTATATCCGTCTCCAAAGGAAAGTGTCCCCTAAGAGTGGAATCACTTCTGCTTATAACAAAAAATGATATCCCCGTTTCTTTAGAGGCAACTATAAGATTGCTCATAAGCTCCATGTGAAGCGCTTTTGTTTTTGAAGCTGTCAGTCCCCTTGAATTTGTAAGTATGTAAAAAAGCCTCCCATCTTCTTTCAGAGCATTTTCCAAAGTGTCCTTATTCCAATCTGTATAGACAGCCACATCGTGAACTGTCTGTATCCCTGTTGGATCATCATCAAGAACCACCCATTTTATTTTTTTAATATCTACATTTTTCATACACTAAACTCCGGCACATAAAGGAAAGTCAAAGCCCCAGCATTTGTCTTGCCTCTTTGACGCTTGCGACCTCTCTGTTACACTCTCTTACAAGATCAGCTGCCCGTTTTACAATAGGTGCATTGGTCTCAACTATTCTGTCAACATCAAGATAAGCCGAGTCCTCGAAACCAATCCTTAAGGATCCTGCCCCCTTCATAAGAGCATATCTCATCATCTCCCAGTCTTTTCTGCCTGCCTGGGTATATCCCCATATCAGTTCATCTCCATAAGGAAAAATCTCTTTCACATAATCTGACATATGATCAAGGGCACTTTTAGTAGCAGGAAGCTCTCCCTCATGACCAAACACAAGCGCCAGTAAAAGAGGTCTTGGAAAATCAAACTCTCTTGCAAGGCCTGCAAGAGTATTTACCATACCAAGCTCAAAAAGCTCTGTTTCAGGAAACTTCTTATTAGCTGTCAGCTCTTTAACACAATATCTGACATCCTCTATAGGGTTTTGATAAACAGCTTTCCCAAGATTCACAGAGCCCACATTAAGGCTTACAGCCTCAGTAAAATCGGCATAGCAAGGTGCGCATCTTTCTTTGATAGTAAGATCTGATACTCCGCCTGTAGATATCTCAACTATGATGTCACACATTTCTCTGATCTTTGAAACAGTCTCCTCAAGAAGTGAAAGATCAGATGTCAATGCGCCATTTTTATCCCTTACATGCAGATGCACCATTGATGCACCGTTTTGATAACACTCATAAACATCCTTCGCGATTTCTTCCGGTATTATTTCATGAGGCGCTGCGCTTACAGGTGCAACGGACAAGATGACTTTACTCATTTATAACTCCTTTTCTGATAAGGGCATTTTTCAGTGCTCTGACTCCATAGGCTGGGCTTGAAAGGACAGTTACTCCAAATTTATCCGCAAGAAATTTTTCACAATATGCCATACTTCCCTGGGCCAGGACTATCACGTCCACATCCCCTGCAATAGTCGCTGCAGATGCGCTCATTCTCTCTCTGAACTGCTCTTTATCAAGGCCAAAAGCATTGTCCACCAGGCACTCGGTTATGGAAACCTCTTTCCCGCATTCTCTTGCCATTCTCCTTACTGTATTGCAGGTGGGATCAAGGGTGGTTTTAAGTGTTGCCATAACACCTATACGTTTGCCTTTCTTTACTGCATCAAGGCACATATCTTCATCAATTCTGACAATAGGCATTCCCAGGTATTTTGCCGTAATCTGAACACTATCAGCCACTTCTCCAACAGATGAGCATACATTTAATACCGCATCACATCCCTGCTCTGCGGCATTCATGAACATCTTGATAAGTCTTGCAGCAGGCGCCGTCGTAACAAATCCTGCCTGTCTTACATCGGCCAGTATGCTTCCATCCTCCTGCGTGAATATTTCAATATCATCACCAAGGACACTCTTTATTTCACGGTTTACATCTTCAATCAGTTCAGGTGTAGTACTTGTATAAACAACTCCGATTTTCATAACATCTCCCTTTCCTTTTTTGCGTTTTGCAGCTCCGACACCATATTTAGCGCCAGAATATTCCAGTTAATGAAACCGCCGTTCATAACAGGCTTTCCGGTAAACGGATTGTAGTATTCATGCATGCATCCGTTTTCTTTCAGATCCTCATAAAGAAGGTTCATGCTCTTTTCGCACATATCCTGCGCTTCTTCATAGAATCCATAATTCAGCATACCTTTAAAGATGCAATAATTCGCCACAAGCCATATGGGCCCCAGCCAGTTTGAAGGATTATTTGTCGCCTCAAGATTGAACATCTTTTCATTTTTACCAAGAGTGCATATTCCATAGTCACTGGTAAAGGCCTGCTCGTCATGATAGTGACGCCTTAGTTCTAAAGCTTCTTCCTTTGTGGCAGTTTTAGAAAGCATCGGCAAAAAACCGGACCAGACTGCTATTCTTATGGGAAGACTTTTCCAAAACACTCCAAGTCCCTTGTGAAACCAGTCATATTGTCTTGTGCAGACATCCACATCGACTGAATAGAAAAAACCATCTCTTTTATCGAAGCATTCTTCATGAATGGCCTTTTCAAGCCCGGCTTTTCTCTCCAGATAAAGTTCTTCCTTTGCGGTATCTCCTGCAGCCTTAAATATTTCTGCTGCGCAATCAAGTTCCATTACCATGAAGCTGTTCAAAAAGATATTGGCCGTAGATGACTTTGGTCTTCCAAAAGAAGCAGGGTCATTATCCATGCCGATCATGATATCATCACGCCACACGAAAAGACCTACTTTGTCGTTATAATAATTCTTGTAATAGCATTCGAAGTATTTATCGATGGCAGAAAGTTTGTCGAGTATCCATCCGTAATCGCCGATTTCCCGGCTTATCAGACAGATCTGCTGGCATAAAAACGGCTTATGCATATTCATAAGATAGCCGTTTTTATGTTGAATGTTCAGATAAGGTTCATCCCATTCTCCATTTTCTATCATCATCGGAATGTAACCATCCTCCAGCTGCCAGTCAAAAAAGTTTAGGACATTTCCCTTTACATGCCTTATTATTTTCTCCGATAAATCTCCGCCTCTGAGAATTTTTCTTAAAGGCAAAAGTGAATAGGTACACCAATATGTATCCCAGTCCCAAACGTTTCCGTCATATACAGATCCGGGATCAGTGAAGGGAAATCGTATGAACCCAACAGGCTCTTTCATTACTGAATCTATATTGTTTTCCAAATACTCCAAAAGGAGTTTCGATTTCTCCATCTGCGTTTCTGTCCTTATCCTTTCACCGCTCCTGCCGTCATACCTTCAATTATGGTCTTGTTAAGTACCGTATACAGAATCAGCATGGGCAGAATACTCATAGATACAGAAGCGAATATCGCGCCCCAGTTCTTTGAACCAAACTCGTCTGAGAAATACATAAGGCCTGTCTGCACTGTTTTCAGATTGGTGCTTGATACAAATGTCATTGAAAACAAGAGGTCATTCCACTTAAAGAAGAACTGAAGTACCAATACTGTGACAACGGCATTTTTCATAAGCGGCAAAACGACGTAGTACATAAGTTTATAGATTCCGCAGCCATCAATTACTGCAGCTTCCATGATCTCATCAGGAAAGGACCTTAAATATCCGGTTACCAGATAAATAGACAGGGAAAGTCCAAAGGCCACATAGGATATAACCAGTGAGCCTGCCTTGTTATACAGTCCTGCTCTGTTGTATATCTGGAAGAGCGGGATAAGCGCTGTAGCAACAGGCACCATTATTCCCAGCTGAAAATAATCAGCAACCAGCTTTTTATATCTCCACTGCATCTTGGTAACAGCAAAGCCAACAGTTACTGAGAAGAAAACAATAAAGATAAGAGATAGCAGCGTGTACACAAGAGAGTTTCTAAAGAATGTTGACATGTGTCCTCTTGTCCAGGCATCTATATAGTTTTGAAAATATAATCCATGCGGCAGTGCAAATGCAGGAAATGCAGACCATTCGTACTGCTCTTTAAGCGATGCGGTGATCATCCAGAATATAGGATAAATATCAACCAGGCATATGATAATTATCACAAGCTTTATCAGCACGTTGCTTATGATTTGTTTTGTTTTATCTGTCATTGCTCACACCCCATAAACTTTAATAATAGCTTTCTTTTTTATCAAACAAGTTAATGATTTTGGATCCGGTGATACAAAGAAGGAAAATGAATATAGCTATAACGGAACCGTATCCCACCTTATTGTAGGTAAATGCCACAGAGTACATATACATTGAAAGTGATCTGGTAGCATTACCGGGGCCGCCGTTTGTAAGGGCAAGTGCTGACTCAAAGAGCTTAACTGTTCCTGAGAAGCTAAATACCATACAGGTTATAATCATTGGTCTTAAAAGCGGCGCCAGTATATGTCTGAAAAGATTAAAGCCGTTGCAGCCATCTATTCTGCCTGCTTCTATTACATCATCAGGTATATCAAGAAGGGCACCGTAGAGAATGATCGAATGAAAGCCTATGCCCGTCCAAATATCCATCACTTCCAGTGCTCCAAGTGCTGTAGATGCCTGTCCTATCCAGGGCTGTACCAATGCTGAAAGTCCTATGGCATTCAAAATTGAATTGAGAAGTCCGTAGCTTGGCTGTATTTCATATATCTTGGCAAAAAGCTGACCAACTGCAACAGTAGGAAGGACAACCGGAAAGAACACTATGGTTCTCACTATGTTTTTGAACCTCTTAAGCCAGAAACGGAACATTAAAGCCATAAGAAGTCCGCCACCTACCTGCCCGATCATTACAATTCCTATATATTTTAAATTCACAATCAGCGAATTGCGAAAGTTCTTGTCGGATAGTATTTGAATATAGTTTTTGGTTCCGGAAAACTCCCATTTAAGTCCGGGGGATCCGGAAAAGAAAGAATAATAAAATGACCACAAAACCGGCAGAATCACAATAATTGAGTAAAGTATAAGTGCCGGTATAACAAATAAACCTATAGCTCCCTTATTACCGAGTACTTTTTTCATAACCAGGCCTTTTCCTTTTCATAAATCGAGCGGGCGATAAACAGACACCGCCCGCTCGTATAGATTTGCTTCGTAAAACTTATTGATCAGCTTACTCCAGAGCTGACATATCTGCTGCATCCTGAATTGACTGCATATAATCTTCAGGAGTCATCTCGCCGGAGAGAAGCATCTGAACATTGCTCTGAGCTGCATCTGAAATCTCAGAATTCATAGTAGCTTCATACCATGTAAATGCACTCTGAGCCTTGCCGATCTCATCAAGTACAAGCTTTGTATAAGCTGTCATATCAGAAGCCTGTGCGCTGTATGTGTAGCCCTTGATAGAGCCCTGTGTTGTCATTGCTTCATCACCGATATGCTCTACAAAATACTTAACAAACCACTTTGTTGCTTCGTCTTCCTTAGCTTTGCTGAGGCAGAGGATATTACCACAGTTCATTGAGTAGGAATCGATTGCTGATACTGACTCATCAACAACAGGAATATTGAAGAATCCAATGCCATCCTCACCTGCTGCATTTGCAGACTCATCATTAAGGTTTGATGCAAACCATGAGCCGTTATAGAAAATAGCTGATTTGCCGGTCATAAGCATTGAACCTGCTGTATTCATATCTACTGTGTTTACGCCTTCTCCGAAGTAGCCCTTGTCTGCCCACTCCTGAACCTTAGCAGCTGCTGCAACGTATCCTTCATCTGTATAGGATGTCTTGCCTTCTGCTGCATTCTTAAGAGCATCAGCTCCAAGACTTCTTACTGTATATGCGTTTATAAGACGTGTAGCTCCCCACTTATCAGCAGCGCCGCAGGAAAGGGGCTGTATGCCTGCATCCTTAAGCTTTGCCAGGTCTTCTTCAAACTCATCCCATGTTGCAGGTGCCTCAGTGATGCCAGCCTGCTCGAACAGAGCTTTGTTGTACCAGAAACCTTCTACATTAAGTCCTAAAGGAAGGTCGTAGATTGTGTCTGTTCCTGACAGTGTCTCAAGAAGTGATGTAGCAGAAGGAGTGACATAATCTGTTGATCCTATTTCATCAAGCATTGCTCCTATATCTACGATCTGATCAGCCTCGATAAGATCTACGATCGGTTTTCCTGATTCATAGACGAACATATCCGGAAGGTCGTTTGATGCAACAAGTGTTGCTACCTTCTGTCTAAGGTCATCTGATGATACAAGTTCATATTCATATGTGAAATTGGGGTTAACTTCCTGATATGCTTTACAGATATTGTTGATGAGAACGCCGTTATCATTGTCCTCGGCCCAGATTGAAAGAATATGGAAATCTTTCTCAAGCTGCGGATCCTCTCCGGAAAAATCACCTGTAGCCGCTGTCTCTTCAGCTGCCTCGGTCTCCTGTGTCTCTTCAGCTGCTTCTTCAGTAGTTTCTTCAGAAGTCTCAGCAGCTGCAGTTTCAGTAGTTTCTTCAGAAGCTTCTTCTGTAGCTGTTTCTGCAGGTGCCTCAGTACTTGTAGCGCCGCCACCGCAGCCGGCAAGTGTTCCGAGAATCATTGTTGAACTCATTAAAATTGCCAAAACTTTCTTTTTCATAAATCCCTCCGTAAATGAAAATTTGTTTGTTTTGGATTCGTATTTATACGAACCGGTTACAATTAGTAAGATATACCATAACCACTTACGGAAATAGGTGAATTTTTATATATTATGTTGGTTTTTTTTAGATTCTTTTAATTATTTTGGTTTTTATTAACATATTCCTTATACTCTCTAGGAGATTTTCCTGTGTATTTTTTAAAAATCTCACTGAAGTAATGGACATCACTGACGCCTACCATGGAGGCTACAACGGACACCTTATTATCTTCCTTAAGAAGCTCGCAGGCCTTTTCCATTCTTATCCCTGTCAGATATTTAATATAGGTTTTTCCAACTGTATCCTTAAAAAGGACACTGAGGTATGCAGGGTTCATTCCTACAAGCTCGGATAACTCCGTAAGTCCGATATCCTTATTGTAATTTTTATCAACGTAGGCAATAATCTCGTCAATGGCCTTATGTCCACTGTCAGGTTTTTTTATTACTTCTTCCAAGGGTTCCTTCTCATCTTCAGCACCCTTTTGAAGCCTTTCCTCAACCCGCTTTAATGTATCATTGAGCTTATCTATTGTTACAGGTTTTGTTATATAGTCAATTACTCCAAGGCGTATAGCTTTTCTTGCATATTCAAATTCCTGGTAACCACTGATAACTATAAATGCCGTCTCCGGGCAGAACTCCCTGCACTGTTCAATCAGGGATAAGCCATCAATATATGGAATTCTGATATCTGTGATCACCAGATCCGGCATAAGATTTCTAATTACTCTTATTGCCTGCATTCCATCATGAGCAGATCCAACGACTTCAACATCTGCATCAATCCTTTTTAAAATTGCTTTTATGCCTTCTATTACCAAGTGCTCATCATCTATTATGACTAGTCTTTTCATGTATGTACCTACTTATCATAGTTTTCTTCCATCATCCTGGTATTTGTAATAAGCGGAACCCTGATGGTAACTCTTGTTCCATGTCCGGTATTTTCAAACACCGGCGTATACTCCTCGCCGTAAAAAAGCTTTATTCTTTCTCTAATATTTCTGACGCCGTACCCATCTTCAAGAACTGTCATGTCATCTATTCCTACGCCGTCGTCCTCTACAACAAAGGTCATATCATTAGTTCCAAGCTCCCCTGAAACAGTAACCTTACCTTTATCCGATTTAGCCTCAAGGCCGTGAAAAACTGCATTTTCCACAAGGGGCTGCAATATAAATGTGAGAATTCTCTCCCGAAGAATATCTGATCCCATATTTATTTCAAGACTGTACTTGTCACTGAAACGATAATTCTGAATTTTCATATAGGCCTGTATTCTACTGACCTCATCCTGTACCATTATCAGCTTATTGCCTTTATTTAAGCTCAGCCTGAAGTTCTCTGAAAGAGCCTGGACAAATTCGGCTATCTCATCCTCATTTTTTATGATCGCCATCATATAAAGAGTATCCAGGGTGTTATACAGATAATGCGGATTTATCTGAGACTGCATGAGTAAAAGCTCAGCCTCTCTCTCCTTTAGTTCCATCTGAATAAGTTTTTTCTCAAGTTCAAGATTGTTGTTAACAACATCCTTGAATTTCTGTCCGATACGTCCTGTCTCTGAGTCATCAAATTCCGTATCAACATGGTAGTTACCCTGTCCAAGACTCTGTATATTTTCCTCTAAAAGGTATAGAGGCCTCGTAATATATCCCGATATCATATAGGAAATAGGGAGAGCTATTGCGATCAGAATCGCGCCTATGAGGATAGCAACCATCGCAATATATTTACTATGATTCCCAAGTTCCTGCTTACTTATAACATTTATAATATCCCAGTTACTTAAGTTATTATGTCTTCCTTCAAACAGATAATATGGATTATCCTTTTCAGAATAATAAGCTGCAGTCACCTCCATGAACTGTTCATCAGAAATCTCTGCAGTTGAATAAACAAGCTCATAGGAGTCTTCTTTTTGACTATTCCTTGCCACAATCATCTCATAGTCAGTTCCATAAGCTTCATCCATTCTGCCAAAGGCTCCTGAAAGTGCATTCTCTTTTCTTATGTTCATAATAAGAAATCCGATATGCTTGTAATTAACAGGATCTATTATTTCCTTAACCAGCGAAAAAGTCTCATTCTCATCTTCAAATATCACATTGTCCGGATAAAAAACTTCTTTACCCTTTGCCGCTCTGGCGTCTTCTACAAATGATTCTGCCAGAAGGTCTTCTTCATAATAATACTTATGAACATTCCTCAGATTATTGTCATTTTGGGATACAAAGGAAATATTTCCATAGGCATTTACAACAAGAATATCCCTTATCTCATTATTCGAAGAGATTATATCCTGCAGGTATTTCTGAATCATTTTGTTTCTTGATGCCGAAAAAGTCTTTGCATTCTGATTATCTTCTTTAAGGCTTGTAATAAATGCATTTTCTGTAAGAAGAGATCTTGCCTGCTCTACATCAGATCTAAGGCTTAGTTTTATTACTTCACTGGCAACTCCCAATGAGTTCTCATAGGCCTTGTAATATTGATCTTCTATTGTCTTTCTGGATACACTATAGACTACTATTCCAATTATGAGAGCTGTTAATAGCGACAACCAAACAAGCGCCAAAAAAATTTGGCGCTGAATGGAAAGTCTGAAAAATCCAATTTTCTTTAAAAAGAAACTCACTTATTTTTCCCTATGATCATCTAATATTGTAAACACTTCTGAGTCTTAAATTGGAAGCATCACCGGAAATAATATCAACGGTAACTTCGCCTGCGTTCATATCAAAGTAGTTATCTGAAAGAACAAGGTCTTCGTTGTCGTTAAGAATCTCAACGCCTCTTGCATAAGCATCAGCCTTAACGGTTATCTTACCGTCATGAACTGTAGCAGAAAGGTTAGGATTCTGATACTTAAAGTACTTGGGCATTGTGAAGATGACGGTTCCTGATGAAACAACCTTGCCATCAACCTCTACTTCATAGCTCACATACTGGCTGAATCTGTCAGCATCTGCAAAATCCACTTTCTTTGTCCATGCGCTTGAAAGAGCAGGTACATGAATAGTACCGTTACTTCCTGCACTGCCGGCATTCTCTTCTCTCTCAGAATCAAATTCAGCCACGCCTTCTTTAAGGATTTTGCCTGATGCATCTCTTAGTGCCCAGCGAACCTTTGCTTCGATATCCTGTCTTGTCTCGTTGGCAACGCTGAATACCGCCTCCTGCCTGATATCTCTGGGAAGCCAGTTGAGCTGCTGAGGATTGGTCATCTCGCCCTCTTCCTGACAGGAAACAAGGATAGGTGCAAAGAATCTCTTCTCTGCATAGTGAAGAGCCTTAAGTCTTCCGCAGTAGTCGATACTTGCCCAGGATGCAACAGGCCAGCAGTCATTTAGCTGCCATACTACAGCACCCATGCAACGTCCGCGATTTCTTCTAAAATGCTCAACTCCGTATCTGATTGCATCTGCCTGAAGCATCTGAGATGCATAGATAACTGTTGCAAAATCACTGGGATAGCGATAGGTCTGCTGCATGTAATTCATTATCTTACCGTTAGCAGCGCCATTTCTCTGGTGTTTTTCCATAATATAGGAGAAAACATTCTTATCTTCAGGATCATCCGTAAAGCTCTCAACAGTTTTCTCTGCAGGGAAGGACTGGAAACCAAACTCTGAGAGGAATCTGAAATAGAACTGTCTGTAAGCTGAGAAAGGCTGATTGCCATGCCATACTTCCCAGTAATGAACATCTCCTCTGTTTTCATCATTGGGCTCATCAAAGCATCCGCCTGAAGAAGGTGAAGCCGGCCAGTAGTAAACATCAGGCGCATACTGCTTCATCATATTGGGGATGATATATTCGTACATTATTGTATAATCGCGCTTCTCTGTCTTCTTTGTAACCCATACGCCATAATCAACGAACATCTCCATCTCGTTATTACCGCACATAAGTCCAAGGGATGCGTGGTGGCGAAGTCTTAAGAGGTTATCCTTGAACTCTGCCTTGATGTTGGCCTCAAATTCAGGTGTAAGATCATATACACCGCAGGCAAACATGAAGTCTTCCCAAACAAGAATTCCAAGCTCGTCACAAATATCAAAGAACCAGTCATCGGGATAGTATCCGCCGCCCCATACTCTTATGGAGTTATGGTTTGCAAATACCGCTTTTTCAAGGAGCTTTCTTGTAACTTCAGGGGTAACTCTTCCAAGAAGATGATCCTCAGGGATATAGTCTGCACCCATTGCAAAGACCTTTACGCCATTTACAACAAAGCAGAATTCATTGCCCCATTTATCTTTCTGAGTGCTTACCGTGCAGGTTCTAAGACCGATTTTTCTCTCCCATACATCAAGCGTATTTCCTGCATCATCTTTGAGGGTTACCTTAACTGTATAAAGAGGCTGCTTGCCGTAGCCATTAGGCCACCAAAGCTTAGGATTATCGATCTTGATCTCTGTGCCCTTAACATCCTCCCAAAGACTATCTACTGCATTTGTAGGTGTCTGGGCACCGCTCTTTGCATAGTTGAATATAGCATCGCTTATCTCCATATGCTCAGAAGAGATGTTTTCGCAGTTTATCACTTCACCATCAGGAGATGTGATCTCAACGTCAAATTTCAGATCGTTTTTATCTACAGACAGATCTCTTATGGACGGCTTTAGCTCCAAAACAACGCTTCCGCTTTCATTGCCTGCATCATTAATCTTCACATTGTCATGATTCTGACTGATCAAAACAGATTCAAATCTCGCCTTGTTAAAGCAAATGACAGAGATTGGTCTGAATATTCCGGCATCGGGAAGGTGTGCGCCCCAGTCCCATCCAAACATGCAGTGCGCTTTTCTGATATGAACAAAGCCGGGCATTGCATCATCTGTACCCTTTGTAGGAGCCTTTTCATAAGCCTCTGCAATGAATTTTGTGGGAGAATGGAAATAAACTTTGAGCTCATTTTCATCCTTAAGAATATCTTTTATATCAAACTCCCAGGTTCTGTGCATGTTATTGACATTACCAAGAAGCGTTCCGTTCAAATATAAGTCTGCAATGGTATCAAGACCGTCGCAGTGGAGCATTACAACGTCAGATGAATCTGCATCTGCAGGCTTTGCAAAATTGCAGATATACTCATAGTCTTCATCCATGAGCTTTAATGCTTTGTCTTCATTATCCTTGAAAAAAGGATCATCCATTTTACCTTCTCTTAGAAGGTCAGTGTAAACAGTTCCGGGCACTACAGCATTTATCATGTCGCTATCGCCCACTTTGTGCATTTTCCAGTTTTTGTTAAGTTCCATTTTGTTCATGTCAGTACCTCACTAGAAATCCCAATCATAGTTAATTTTTCATAATTTCTGCTCTTTACAAAAGCCGGGTAGAAGCATAAAGCATCCACCCGGCATTAATTTTCACATAGAAGCGTTTAATTAGCAACAGTATCAAGATCCCATTTTTCATAGATCTTGGGAACGTCGCTGATAAGTCTCTTTGTGTATGCAGCCTGAGGATTGATGATAACATCCTCAGCTGAACCTGACTCAACAAACTTACCATGCTCCATGATGTAAACCTTATCGGAAATGTAATAAGCAAGTCCGATATCGTGTGTGATGAAGATGATTGTCATGTTGATCTCGTCGCGGAGCTTAAGAAGCATATCGAGGATTGTTGCTCTTGAGCACGCATCGATCATTGACGTAGGCTCGTCAGCCATAAGGATCTTCGGCTTAAGAAGGAAGATACGAGCGATCATAAGACGCTGCATCTGACCACCTGACAGCTCGAAAGGATACTTATTGGTAAGCTCTGCATACTTCAGGTTAACGAAGCTGCAGGCCTCTGTCTTCATCTGAACCTTCTGCTCTTCAGGAAGATTCTTGAAGCCTCTCATGTTGAGACAGTCATCAAGAACTGCATCTATCTTGTAGAAGATATTATATGAAGAGAAAGGATCCTGGAATATAGGCTGAATGTTTTTCCAATATTCCTTCTTCTTTGCATTTGTGCTAATATCACGGGGCTTGCCCTGATATTCAATTGTTCCTTCTGTTGTGCTGATAAGACCAAGAAGCATCTTTGAAAGAGTTGTCTTTCCACTTCCTGACTCACCAACTATTGAAATGATCTCACCTTCGTTGAAATCAAAGTCAACATGGTCAACTGCCACAGTCTGTACCTTACCAACACCGAAAACCTTGGTAAGTCCTCTACCTGAGAGGCAAGGCTTTGGTTCAGTCGAATTCTGTTTCGGGCTCTGGTTTTGATTCGTTGCCATTTGCATATACCTCCCTAAGTTTTCTTACTGACATCAGGCAGCGATAACATCTGCCATTCTCAAATTCCTTCTCATCCGGTGCCATTGCTGTACATGTAGGTACTGCATAAGGACATCTGGGTGCAAATCTACATCCCTTAGGCGGGTTCTTCAGGTTCGGAGGTGTGCCGCGAAGTGCGGTAAGCTCGTGTGCCTTCATTCCTTCCTCAGGAACGATGATGGATCCCATAAGACCCTTAGCATAAGGGTGAACCGGATCAAATACCATTTCTTTAGCAGTTCCAACTTCTACGAACTGTCCAGCGTACATTACTGCGATATCATCAGTAACGTTATAAAGAAGAGGAAGCTCATGTGTGATGAAGATCATGGACTTGATGTAACCCTTTTCCATGAGCTGTCTCATCATACGGATAACCATCTTCTGAGATGTAACGTCAAGAGCTGATGAAGGCTCGTCCGCAATAAGTACCTTAGGTGAAAGGATAGTAGAAATAGCGATTACGGTACGCTGTTTCATACCACCTGAAAGCTCAACAGCGTGCTTCTCAAGAACCTCTTCGGGAAGTCCAAGCTCAGCGAAACGCTCTCTTGCCATGTCATAGATTTCTTTCTTTGTCATCTTGATTCCATGAGCGTGTATAACGTCCTCGATGAAACGGATGATCTTCTGTGTAGGGTTCAGAGCATTCATAGCTGCCTGAGGGATGTATGCGATCTCGTTACCGAGGATTTTACGACGTACATCGTCGGGCTTCATATTTGAAATTGTCTGACCATCTACTATAATATCGCCGCTAATATAATGAAGCGGTGCGAAATAGTAACCCATAAGGGAAAGTGCGAGTGTTGACTTACCGCATCCGGATTCTCCGGCAATACCCAGTGATTTTCCTTCTTCTACTTTCAGGGAAACACCATCAACCGCATACACGTCCTCATGGAATCTGGTTACATATTTTGTTTTGAGGTCTTTAACCTCAAGCATTACTTTTCCCATACTTAACCTTTTCCTTTACTGTTCTCAGTGTCAGCATTTTGCTGATCACATTTCCATAGTTACGTCTTAACATCAGTCACGAAGCTGCGGGTTGAATACCTGATCCAAACCTGTATTCATAAGGTTCAGTGAGAATGAAATAAGTGCGATCAGGATTACTACCGGGAAGTATGCCCACCATGAACCATTAAGGTGTGCTGAGTAGGTCATAGCCCACTGCATCATAAGTCCCAGTGTTGCGGTTTTTGTAGTTGCAGGTCCAAGTCCGATCATTGAAAGCTGTGCCTCTGCAAGGATTCCTGAAGAAATCTGGAGGATAAAAGCCATTACTACATAAGAAGCGATGTAAGGAAGGATGTCCGTGAAAATGATACGGAACATACTGTGTCCTGACAGCTTACTTAAGTTAACGTGATCTCTGTTTCTAAGAGATATAACCTGTGAACGAACGGAACGTGTAGTCCAGGGCCATGCTGTAATTCCGATGATGATACCTACCATCGCAATACCTCTTGCGTTATCACCTACTGAGTAGGAAATAAGAATAAGGATTACGAATGAAGGAATAACTGTAAACAGGTTGGTAATGAAGATAATGATGTTATCTGCAAGACCGCCCATGTATCCAGCAAGAAGTCCAAGTAAAAGACCGATAGCTGTTGCAATAGTTCCTGCAAGAAGACCAATCTTAAGTGAAGACTTTGTAGCTGCTACAAGCTCTGTTAAAACGTCACGACCAAAGTTATCTGTTCCGAGAATAAATGTCTTTTTAGTTACATCATTGATATTTACATAGTCTGTATCCTTGATAACTTTACTCTGAGCAAGTGCGCCTTCTTCATCTTTTTCAGCGATGATAACGCCTGAATCCTTGAGCGCTGCATTGATCTCGTTGTTAAGTCTCTTAAGAGCTTTTCTCTTAGCTGTTGTAAGTCCCTTATACTTTGTATTGGGATCATAATTAGCTTTCCACAAATCTACGAGAGACTCTGCATCGGTAACATCGATTTCTGATTCAGCAACGCCTGCCTGCTTGATGAGGAACTGCTGGATTTCAGATCTTGTATCGATATCAAGCACAGCTTCAAGCTTGGAAAACTCTTTGGGAAGCTGCAATGTATAACTCTTACTAAGAGTTGACTCTTCTATTGATACATAGGTTCCGGGCTTAAAGAAGTTACCCTGACCGATCATCTGAAGAGGATCAGCTGTTACAAAAATAGGATAAATAATACATGTTGCAATAATCACTACAAATATGCAAAATCCAAAGAGGAATTTACCTGAATGGAAAACTTGCTTTAATGTGTTTTTCATTTAAATCCCCCTTTCTTAATCCATCTGATTTGCCTTAACTCGAGGATCGATAACACCATAGAGGAGCTCGACCGCAAGGTTAGCTACAAGTACCATGATTGTGATGATAAGTGTACAAGCTGAAAGCAGAGGATAATCCTGGCCGTTTACAGCTGTAAGAAGTGTCATACCAAGTCCTGGATAGGAGAATACCATCTCAGCAACAAGAGCACCACCCATCATTGTTCCAAGTGAAAGAGCAAGACCTGTGATCTGAGGAAGCATTGCGTTTCTGAACACATAACCTACGATCTTTCTATCCTTGATACCAAGGAATCTTGAATACTTAACATAATCTGCATTTAATTCATATATAGACATTGAACGCATACCGATTGCCTGACCACCGATTGTAATAAGAACGATTGACCAGAAAGGCAGCTGGTAGTGCGCGATAATCGATTTTATAAACGTCCAGCTTGCGGAAGGAATAAGATCATATCCATAACCACCTGAAGAAGGTGCAATTCTTAACTTAATCGCAAACAGGAAAAGAAGTACTGTTGCCATTCCGAATGCAGGAACATTACCGATGAAAAGGAATAAAGGAAGGATAGCCTTATCGAAGACACCCTTGATATAAGCGGCAATAGCACCAAGAATATTTCCGAGGATCCATCCTACGATAATTGCGGGAAGCTGCAGACATACTGTCCACCATACTGCCTTTGCAATAATATCGGAAACAGGTCTCGGATACTGGCTGAAGGATACACCGAAGTCACCCTTAAGTGCATTTCCAAGCCACATGAAAAACTGTTTGTACATAGGTTCGTTGATACCGAATCTAGTAGCGTAATCATTAATAACTTTCTGGATAGCCGTGGAATCCGTCATACCACTTACTGCCTTTGATGCGAGAGCGGAAACAGGATTTCCGGGCATCAGGCGCGGCAGAATAAAGTTGAGGATTACGGCAAAGATAAGTGTCAGAAAATACCAGAAAATTTTCTGACCATAGTATTTTTTATACCCTTTCAATTGAAAAACCTCCCTTCTGCTATCATACGCCGGTTATTTCTTACCATTTTTACCGATTTCTGACTGAATTTTCTGATAATAAGGGCTGCCGTAAGAGATTTTGCCCTAACGGCAGCCCTGATTTAACTAATTACTTTTTCAGTTTTTATCACTCAACGAGCTCAAGGTCGTAAAGTGCTGCAATACCATAACCGTCTGTGCAGTCTGTCGGAGGAATGTTTCTTCCGTCATCAGCTGCAGGATAGTTGGTCCATACTGACTCGTTTACAGCGTAGAACAGTGAAGGACGATACATAAGAGCTACTGCAGGGCACTCATCAAGAAGGATCTTGGAAAGCTCTGTGTAGTACTCAACAAGCTTAGACTCGTCTGTCTCTGTAGGGATAGCCTTAAGGATCTTCTCTGCGTCGTCGTTCATGTAGTGACCAAAGTTACCACTCCAGTTAGAAGGAAGCTTAGCATACTCTTCTGAGAAGTAGAACATACCCTTTGAATAAGGGTTCATCATACCTGCGCCGGGAGCTGACCACATGCAGATATCGAAGTTACATGTTGTCATATCGTCGTAGTAAGAAGATGCTTCAGGGAAGTATGTCTGGATGTCGATACCGATATTCTGACCAGCTGCTGCAACGATCTCCATAGATGCGTTCCAGTCTGACCAACCTGTAGGACACTCAGCCTTGAAGGAAAGGTTTGTTCCATCAACTTCACGGATTCCGTCGCCATCTGTATCAACGATGCCAGCATCGTCAAGGAGCTTGTTAGCGCCGTCAACATCTGCGTTATCCCACTGAAGGTCTGCGATAGCATCGAAATCAACGTACTTTCTCTCACCATCTGTAGGACCTACAACTGATCTGGGATACTCAGCGAAAGTAGGTGACTGACCAGACATAGCTGATGCGATGATCTGCTCATAGTCAACTGCCATTGCTATAGCACGACGAACTTCCTTCTTGTCAAGACCAGGTCTCTCTGTGTTGAAGAACATTGAAGGGATAGCTTCGCAAGCGCCATAAGGAGCATCGTCAAGCCATGTAGAAATCGGAAGTCCATCTTCGAGCCAGAGGTTCTGAACGTCTGTGATGAACTGCTGACATACGTCAACTTCGCCCTGTGAAAGAGCAACCTGTCCAGCAGCGTTGTCCTTATAAATTGTATGAGCGATGTACTTCGGAACAGGAAGCTTGCCCCACATTGAATCAGCCTGTCCCCAGTAGTTGTCGTCTCTGATGATAACTGCCTTCTGATCGTTAGAAAGGTACGGACCATAAGGGCCTGTGTGTACAAGATCTTCCATTGTATCCTGCTTAACAGCATCAGCATCTTCACCGTTTCTCTCTTCTACAGTCTGCAGATAAGCTTTCTGCATCATGTATACGCTGTTAAGGAAAGAGCTAACCTTAAGAGGATTGAAGTTCTCGCCTGTCTTAGCCTTGATAACAACTGTAGTGTCATCAACTGCTTCGATAGAATCGATATATGTTGAGAAATCAGCACCTGTTGATGACTGATACTTAACATGTGTATCGTATGTGTACTTAACGTCTTCAGCAGTAACCTGAGTTCCATCGCTCCACTTTGCATCGGGATTAAGCTTTACAGTAAGAACTGTCTGTGCATCATCCCATGAATACTCTGAACCAAGCAGAGGATAAAGCTTTCCGTCAAGAGCATTGAACATGAAAAGTGTCTCATAAACAAGTTCACGT
>JAEEGL016933971.1_pt1 | contig 25937 bp, 25 predicted proteins | sample 9134231 | NCBI WGS metagenome assembly JAEEGL01 (sample SAMN16246548, study PRJNA631951) | gut metagenome | biome: gut microbiome; feature: rumen; material: fiber-attached | host: Bos | place: Iran: Karaj | collected 2018-10 | reverse complement strand
GACGCTGGCCGACGGAATGGCCGACTACCTGTACGCTGCTGCAGAGAAAGCCCTTCCCGGGCAGAAGATCCGCAAGGACATGTCCGATGGCGACCCGGATTTCGAATCCAAGTTCTACATCCTGGGCCACACCGCCTGCCCTGCAGTGCTCACGGAAAACCTTTTCATGGATAACCTGGAAGACTACCGCTTCCTGATGTCCGCCGCCGGCAAGAAGGCCATCATCGACCTGCACGTCAACGGCATCTGCAACTACCTGAAGTCTTTCGAATAGAACTTCTGTTGTTACACGTGTTCCGCGCGTTCCGGCCCTGTAACGGGTGGAACAGCGCGGAACATTGTCTTCGGGCCATAAGAGTACAAAAGGCTTTTTCACTCTGTATCGGTTCTTTTGTGAGCAATTTTTTATACCTTTGTAATGAACACTACTAACTGACCACTATTCAATTACCTTTTATATCGTTATGGAAAACAACCAGACTTCAAAGAAGAGTAACACTATTCGTCGGATTATTATCTTTGGAATTGCCATTATCATTGGCGTAGTGCTTGCCTTGCCTGGTAGAGAATCTACACCCGAGAACTATAATGATAACTCTACTACTCATCAGATTCTGGCAAAGAATTACTTCAAGGATTACCTTAAAGACAATCTTAAAGATGCAAAATCTTACGAAGAAGTCAGCTATTTCTCGGAGTATAATCCAGCTAAAGGTTGTTACGAGGTTACCCTCAAGTATAGAGCCAATAATTCTTTCGGCGCGAAAGTTCTCGAACAAGCATATGGAGATGTTTATTTTGATAACGATAGAGTATCAATTAGAAACGTCCGTACAGAATAACCATTATAATGCCCATGAAACGAATCCTACTTCTGTTTGCCAGCGTTACTTGCCTTATATTCTTGTCTTCTTGTAGTACTCGTGGGGATCTCTACGAGCAAACTGATTACTTTGTCGAACAGTTGAGCACCGCATACCAGAGTTACGGCCTTCAGGGCCTTTCTGATAAACGATTCACAAAGGATCATAAGTATGGGATTGCTCCAGTGGGTCGTCTTATTATTGTAAGATTCGAGGATTATGCCACCTCTGATGAGTATGAGTCGCTTAGGCAGGATCTGGAGCGTCATTATAAGAATGATAAGCGTGTAAATCGGGTATACATCAATCAGGGCGGAACGTGTGTTATAGACTGCCGTAATTGAGTAAGGAACGCTTTCTCATCGTTTTTTTCAACTGATTATCTTCATTCATCTTTATGGCTAAGAAGGGACTATTTTCACAATTCGCCGGCTCATGGGTTCGCCAGATGGGGCGCGAATCTGCACATACAGCATACGGAGACTTAACCGGGAAAAACACGATTACAAGTAAAGGGTACGTTGACGGGTATAAACCTCTCCCCGGCTTCTGGGACTATGTAAAACTTATTCTCGCATTAGTGTTTTTGCCCATAATCGGTCCAATCTGGGCCCTCATTAAAGGGGGCATTCGAGCCTTTGGCAAAAAGATCCTGTTCTATGAAGTAGCCGACCAGCATATCTATAAAATGGACCGGCGTTATTCTGACGGAAAGAGGTATGTGGGAACCCAGAAAGCCAAGCAAAAAGTAGAAGGTCTCAAATCTGATGTCCCGGCAGATGACGTTAAGCGCTTTAACGCTCACGCTTTCATCTACATCATTCTGGCCATCATTGCCCTTATTGGTCAGTGCATTTGGTATCAAAACTATCGTGAAGACCTAGCCAAGAAAGAGGCGGTTTATCAAACTTACGCAAACTGGCATACTGTTACCATTACAGATGATTTCACCGAGAAATCGACATCTTACGATATGATATATTCTACCGTTGACGGTAAGGTCGATTCCCATATCGTTCTCGCCAAAATGGACGGGAAGTATCTCCTCATGTCTCAGTGGGGCTCTGATGTCGATTACGACTTCATTGAGAAGTCAGCTACAATTGAGGTTAAGACCAACGGTTCTGTGAAAACCGTTAAGCTAAAGCGGCTCCATGACAGCTATGAAAAAGAAGAGTACATGACGCCTGAAAACAAGAAGACACATTTCAGTGAAGTTCTTGTTTTCCCTAAAGGTGTTGTCCCTGCAAGTGGCGTAATGCAAATCCGGTTAAAAGAAAAGGTCTATTCGTTTAATCTAGATCGCGAATAGACCAATTCAATAGTATCATTCTTTCTCTTGATTGTGTTGTTTGTTAGCCCTTTCGGATTTCAACTCTTCAAGGTAGCTTGCCGTGATAACACCGGAAGGCAGAGCTATAACCGCTACACCAAATAGCGAGGATAGCATACTCACGAAACGGCCTATATCCGTAACAGGAATCATATCTCCATAGCCAACGGTTGTCAATGTTACTGTGGCCCAATAGAGGGCATCAAAGAAGCTTTCAAAGGTGACTGCTCCTGTATTCGGGTTAATATGGGGCTCAGCATTGAACATTATGAGCGCCGTGAGAAACACGTAGAATATAGCTATTCCCAGAACAGTAAATAGTACCTCTTTCTCCTTACGGATAACACGCCCTAGAACCTGAATCTTACTTGAATAGCGGATGAATTTGAACAGGCGAAGGATGCGAAGCAAACGTGTCATTCGCAAAATCTTGAACCCTCTGCCCAGAACATGAAGTCCAGGAAGGATGGATAATAGATCAATTATTGCCCAGCCGGTAAATGGGTAAAGGATAAAAGACCATCCTTTCTTTTCAAGCTTATAATCCGCCGTTATCCAACGTAGAAGATAGTCCAGAATAAAGAACACTACGGTAATCTGTTCAATAATACGGAATCCCATTGTGTCCTCAACAAACATTAAAGGAACGATGCTGGCTGTAATGGCCGCCAGCATCAAAATATCATAGGCAATGCTTGATTTATCTCCCGAATGCCCCTGCTCAATTATTTCGTATATACGTTTTCTCATTTCCTACTCTGGCTCGTTAAAAATTGATTCGATATTAATGTCATTGCTAACATCCTCGTCGTCCAAGTTCAGTAGCGTCATCAGATACTCTCTCTCAGATTGAGAAATTATGCCATCGACCTGTGAGACAGCCTCAAATAGGTAATACATGCACATACGATAAGTGCGGTCGGCCTTAGGATGTACTTCCTGAAGTAATATTGAGATAATACTTTCCTCCTTGGGAATGTCTATTTCGTCAGAACATGCAGAGATGTATGGAACAATGCCATCAAGGTTGATAATGTCCGTGGGTATGGTTTTAAGGCCCTGGAATGTGACGAAGAACTCAGATCTAAAGAACTTAACCAGAAGAAGTAATAACGCAATGCCCTCCGGGCAATTTAGGCGGGTACTATGATCTAAACCCTCATAGGCACGAACGATGTCCACCATCAAGAGCAACTTTAGGTCATCGTAATTCTTGCGGCGTCTTGTATTTATGCGCTCATGGAGAGCAACGTGCATACGGGTATCTGCAATATATTTCTCATAAAAGTTCAGAAGCATACTGCTTGCCTGATCCACCTTATCGAAGTACTCCTCCGATATACCGTATGACAGATCGGAAGAAAAATCATCAACTATCGGCTCTCCATTCTCGTCCAACTCCGGTTCTTCCGGCGTGGTCAGAATCTCTAGCCTCTCGTAAAAATCAGTAAAACAATCCATAAGCTATGTTCTATAGGTCCTCCATAACAACATTCTGAATAGCATTGCTATTAATGCGGTCAAAGTATTTCAGGAATACGTAGCATTTCAGGGATTCATCTCTCTGCAGAGATAGTTCAATATCTCCAAGTTCTGTGGACCAGATGGTGTAAAAATGGCACTTGTCAAATTTGAGGGCATACATCCTATCACTATCATCATCTACATACCTATTATCAAACTTTTCTACGCACTCTGCTGGGCGCCCGTATTTGTTAGTCAGATTACTCTTGAGGGACTTATAGTCACTTTCGAGACGGGCCCAGGTAATTTGATACGGGAATATGACTCCGATGTTACTAACTAGGTCCATTGCATCAAGAGTGTACACTCCCACTTCGCAACCTTTTATTCCTGCAAAGTCACCGCGTAGGATCGCCTCCCCTTTCCCAGTCCTGACAAGGGTAAATCCTTTCTGACGCATTTCCTGAACATAATGGTTTAGAGTCCCATCAATAGGAACTCCTTTGAAGGACAGATGTTCGTTCTGTGCGAAAACACAAAGAGTTACGTGAATTAGTACGATAACAAAGAATGCGGTTCTCCTCATATGCTTATCTTAAAGATTCCAAAAACTAAAATATAAATCTGTCTCGATCATCTCCTCAATAGAGTCGTCAATGTTAGGGAACAGATCCAGTCCTATTTTCTCTTCTAATTCATTAACGGTAAGAGCATATTCCTGAATACGATGATGCTTAGATTCATTCGGCATTATGAATGCAATGGCATGGTAGCGATGATCTTGTACAACTAGAAACGCTTTATAGAAAGCATCTGGTACAACAACCTTGTTCTCACCAATTGTCCCATAATAGTTCGTCCCTACTATGGGTCCACAAATAATAAAAACACGTCCAAATCGTTTGGCCCATTCACGTCCAAGCTTTTCCAGCGTCAGCCAATCATTCCCATTCAACTCATGATCTTGCGGGCAAATATTGGTAAGATAAAAGCTTTCGTACATCGCCGTTCTTGACCACTTCATATCAGCCGCTGGGGCCATGTGTCCTTTATCCCATCCCGAATTACTATAGTCCTCTCTCATTGCCTGCTTCCCCCTGTAGTCTAGATCCATCCCAAAACCGTTTCCACGAGGATATTGGCCATCGACCTCAGATGAAGTGAGTTCATATGCGACCCAATTGGGAATCAAAGTCTTGGAATTATAAGATAGGGTAAAGCCCTCGTATACAATTACCTCATCTGATTTCTTGAGTGCGGGGATTTCATAACCAGCCTCGTTAAATGGGACATTGCTATGGCGCACAGAAACTCTCTGCGCGTAGATATCCAGACAGAGAACCAAGGTCATAATAAGAGTCCCCAAACGATATGAAAGAACCATCCTCATACTATTGGATGCAGATTCGGACTCTGTTTCTTCGATGTCGCAAAAAGGCCACAGCAATCCGCCTTTAAACGACACTGGTCGCAGAAGGGCTCGAAACGATTCTTCCAGTCAGAAATAGACTTTCTAGCAAAAGGCCAAATACATTCTGGAAGGACACACTGAGATAGATTGAAGATAGAAACATCCAATCCTGTGGAAGCCAGGAACAATGTCGCTTCGCTCAATGGAGCGGCCATATCTACAGGATCAATCCAAACTTGTTCTGCGTTTTTAATTGTATACCCCGTATATTCCAGTCCCATCAACGAGATATACCTCACAAACGGAAGGTTCCGGTAAATAAAGTGAGCAAGTTGAGGGAGGCGTTTATAATTCTGTTTGGTTAGTACAATCCTCAGTTCAATATCGAACGACCATCGAGCCAAGTTATACAAACCCAGGAGCGTTTCCGTGTAGGCTCCCTTTGCTCCAGCAATAAGGTCATGGTCGATCTGATTGTCGGAATGAAGCGGAATCCCCAGGAGAATCTTTGCAGGGCCTATTTCACCCAACTGGCGGGTGAAATGCTTATCTGCGAATGCGCGGCCGTTAGACAAAATATGAATCTCTGTCTCCGGAAGCGTTTCGCGGATATGATGTATTAACTCGAAGAAGCGATCAGCCAGAAGTGTCGGTTCTCCACCCGTTACTCCAATAGAAGGGAGCTCTTTCGGAGCAGTATCTATGAGTTTGATATTCTTTTCCCAAAGAGCGGCGATATCGTTCTTTTCTGATGGGGGCTGGCAGCACATAAGACAACGATTGGAACACATTGCAGTGGTAAACAATGCGTTGTCGTTGGAATGTATGTCGAATGAATCTCTCATTACCTTGTGCCGCTAATCCAATTCATGAAAATAGGAAGAACCTCTTCTGAACGTTCATCGAGCAATTTGAAGATGTACTCAATAATAGCCTTATTCTTCCGGCAGATTGTCGAGTCTGGCCTATACCCATAGGCATCCCCTTGGGTTGAGTAATTCCTGACGGGATCTGCTCCGCATATACTCTGATAAGCACATTCAGAACAACCAGCGATGCATTCAGTTGCCCATATTCTCGAGAGTGCCTGTGCCTTACGACCATAAAAAAGGTCCTCGTACTTGTCGCTTATTTTTCCAAGACGGAATGTGAAATCTCCATTCTCAGCAAGCATCCTCGACTCGTCCGATGCATAGACATAACCGTCATAGTTGTAAACGATGACGCCGTTAATGATACCAGCGGGAGTCTGTAAGTCAACAAAACCAATGGGGAAAGGAGTCAGTATCTTCCGAAGAATAAGGGCCGTGAATTCTTCTATAAAGCCCTCTCCCTGCTTATTCAACTCGAGAATATATTCGAGGGCTTGCTTATAAAACTCCACAAAAGCATCAAAGTAAGCTGGCCAATCGTTGTTATCTCGAGCCAATCCATAAGGGTTCAAAGCGCGAAGAAAAACGCTATGGAAACCATTGTCACGATAAGCATCAATAATCTCACGAGGATAGCGAAGAGATTCTTCAGAGGTTGTCATTAAAGCCGACACCTTATCGACACCAAGAGCAGCACGAACCTTGGCAATTCCAGCAATCACTTTTTGATAACTGTCTGTCTTCCCTCTGTTATGGTTGTGGAGGTATTCCGGACCGTCCAGAGAAGTTGAAAAGACAACGTTATACTGTTTGCAGAAATCCAGGAACTCGTCACTTACGTTGACACTATTAGAGCATATAACGTAAGTTATTTGACGGCATTCAGTCTGATTCTTCTGCTCGGCATACAAGATGCCTTTCTGAATCAGATTGCTAACAAGCGTTGGCTCCCCACCCTGAAATTCCATCGTCAAATGCTTGGCCGGAGACCTGAACATCAAATCAACAGCGGTCATTAGGTCCACCTCCTTCATGTCACACCCCTTGAGGCTGCTATCACGACTTGACGCCTGGCAATAAATGCAATTCTGATTGCAACGAAGCGTCATGACAAAAATATGAAGGGCAGTAAACCCATCCAGAAAACTCTTTCTGGTGGCCAGCCTGGTGGCCATGTTATCCAGTAGATGTGGGACGGGGGTCTCGCTGATAAAGAATGATGCCAGCAAGTCTTTGTATAAGTCTTCTTCCGGGGACATCTCGCGATTTACTATGCGCTGCACACTTCCACGAGGTAGAACTATATAGTCACCAAGGTCATTGGTGAGTATCTCCTTCCCTCCTACAGGCTGGAAATGAAATGGCAGCAAATAGTACATCTTAATCCAGGAACGAAAATTCTACAAAGTCGTCGCTATTGGCAAAGGCCTTTGCGAATAATAGATCCCGTATATTTGCAGTTTCACGGGCAATGGTTTGACGATTCTTATAGTCGATAAAATCGTTGCTTAGGCGCTCTTTAACGAGGTTGAAATCTGCCTGCTTATGGCCATCTTTCAGAGATAGTGTAACCATCTGACAATGGGCGCTTTCATCATCCTTACGGGTAATGATATAGTCTCTGCTAAGCCAATACAAAACCTTATCTATGACCCAGTTATCATAGATTAAGGTGTCAACCGTAACAACGATGTCTCCATTATCTCTCTGGCATATATCAGTCATCGTATTTTTTCTTCAAGAATCGAACAATCTGAGAATCTACCTTCCCCTCCCACTCGAGTCCAATATCATCTAGGAATAGCTTCAACTTATCTAAGAGTTCAGAACTGAACAGGATACTTTCATAGCGACCAAGAGGAACGCCAATAATATAATTCTTCTCGATGAGGAGATTCTTCATCTGGGCCACATCGGTACCTGACATCCCCACAGTCAAATCACGGCTTCCCAACTCACGATATGACGAGGCATCAGAAGAAAGTTGTGTGGCTGTCGTGCTGGAAATCTTGCCATCTACAGTAAGCCCCTTGTCTTTCTCATATGCCTTGGTAGCTTCAACCATATCATCGTTGTACACGACATATCCAGACGTATTTTTGCTTACCTGAGAAGACTTTAGATATCCTAATTTCACCAAATGATCAGAAGCAGTTTTTACATCTGAGCCATACATGTCCTTGGAAATCGTCCTAGTTCCATAAGTCCATGACGCCGCAGACGGGGTGGTCGAATATAAGCCGGAAGTGGTGTTTGATGAAGAAGAACTTCTTGTGGTAGATGAAGAAGAACCGGTAGTTCCTGACGACCGTGTGGTGCTGGAGGATGAATAATGGGACGAATGAGATGACGAGTAGTGAGACGATCCGGAGCGATGCGAACTATGACTCCTATGCGAGCTATGGCTGCGATGACCGGAAAGGAAATAGTCATCGTCAGAGGTAATATTGAGAAGAAGCTTGTAACTTAGATCGTTATTAACCTTAGTACTTTCCTCCTTCAGTGCATCCTCATTATTATCATTATAGGTAACAATTGGAGCCGCATCAGCGCCATGTGCACCAGCAATTGCGGCAACGGATGATGCTACGATGCCCTTGATTAAATCTTTGAAACTCTTTTTCATAATCCTATCCCCTAAAAGTAATATGTATAGCTTGTCCCTATGAAAGGAGAGATATCGCTTTTTTCATAGACGGGACCTTTAAAGTATTTTATATAATAAATGCTCCAGTCGCCATGTAGCCATGATAGGCCAAAAGAAACCTTCATGGCTTGAGATTTCTGGAACCCAGCTTGATATCCTATACCCAAGTACATGCCAATATTTTCCGTGGACAGCATATTCCAATTCAATTCTACAGGAATCACCACAGACGTAACTTTTGTTTTATCAGTATCATTATAGGAAGAGTAGATTTCCCAGATTGTGTATTTTGTATTCGCATTTGAGAATAGCACTTTTACGCCTGTAATGAAGTTAAGACGATAGCGCTGATCCCCAAATCGCACCAATCCGCCAAGTCCCAACGTATAAGGGAAAGCATCATACCAAAGATCACCAGAATAACTGTTATACGTTCCCATATCGACAAGAAAGTTCAAGCCAAAACGAATGCTAGTTTTTGAACTGTTGTCAGGTCTGCTATATCCACCACTATACGAGCCGGTCGTTGAGGACTTGCTTGAACTACTACTTGATGAGTACGTAGATCTCGATGATGAGGATGAGGAAGTGGATGAGTATTTCTTTTCCGTCGCCTTATTATACTTGTTATTGACATAATCCCTGGTCATCTCATTCTTAGCATAAGCGAGAGCGTTGTTTTTATCAGAATAAGTTGACTTAGAGTTGAATTTGTCAGCCATTAAACGAGCAATCTTGTTTGATGCCTGTTTATCATATGCGCTATTCGGATAATTGCTTCGGAATTGCTCAAAAGCCTTAATTGTGTTGGCTGCAACAGCTGCATCATATGCCTGTTTAATAGTCAATTCCTCAATAGCGTCGTTAGCTTCATGCTTATAAACTTGATGAATTGATTCCGATAAATACTGCTTATAAGAATCGATTGTATTCTTTTCTTTAGCTCCAAGCCAGAGAGGCAGATCCGCAACTCTCTTACTCACATCGATGCCAAATTCAGAGTTAGGATACTTCTTCTGAAAAGCGGTAAGTTCTGAAAGCGTCATACTATCTACTGCCTTTTCATAATCCTCACGTTCTGTGGCGATACACTGTTCCAATATCGCTTTTGCATCAGCATTATCCGGATATTTGACCAAAATCTTTCTGGCCAGGTCAGCAGCTCCAGCAACATTTCCACTATCATAGCGAGCCTGTGCCTGACGAACAGCAGACTTAACATCTTGGATTAATACCAGTAAAGAAGGGTCCGATACGGGTCCAGCAAAGACTTCTGCCGCCCCAAAGAGCAAGCATGCCGACAACAGGAATAGTGAGAAAACTCTTTTCATCATCAGAATCTAGGGTCTAAATCATTAGCGGCGTTGTTGTACTGTATGGAACCATACTTTGAGTTGAAGGATGCATTCGTATAGGACTTTTGATCCAGGTATGCCTTACCGTTTTTAACCTTTTGATAATCATTATCAAAGTCATCAAAGTATGTATAATTTGCCTTATAATTGGTCAGACGATTACAGATGGGGACCAAGCTACGGTTAATATAAGACTCCATGGCATTTGTCCGTACCTGAGCCAAACCATCTTTAATAGTAGTACAATTAGTCCAAGGAGCCTTATTATATGATTCTGCCTTAGCTATACAGTTATCCACTTGGGACGTCGTTGTACATGTTTTACTCGATGCTATAAGATTCTGGGCGCTATAATAGCCATCTATAATACTCACTACGTCACTATTGCGGAGATACGATGCGATGTGCTTAATATGGCTAAGGTCTGAGTCTAACCAACTGCTATGACGGAAATATGAATTAGCTGCCGATTTAAATACTTCATTCGTTTTCCTCGACAAATCAGATGCCGCTTCATCACTTATTCCCTGCATTCCCTTTGCTATATCAATATCAGATAAGACAGCACGAAAACTATCATATGAGGTATTAATCCAACTTGTAGATAGACTGTCCACACCCACGCCAACGGCACCATTCAAGTCATAGTAATCGATATTACCCTCAGTTGTTCCAACTTTATTGAATTGGTCAACAATAAGGTAAATAAGGCCAACTACAGCGACCGACACCAACAGGATCTTAAGTATATTCTTTTTTTCCATTATTCGCTGGTATTATCAGAAACGGCTTGTACATGTAAGGTTGTATCGGCCTGTGTGTTGGTTTCTGTTTGTGTATGATTTGGGTTATAAAGCTGTTCTTGTCTAGTTTGACGTTGGGAAGGGAGCCCCGGCAATTCAATAACATCAAAATGCCGAAGCAAATATCCACCCAAGAACAGCGCTATAGCAAGAATAACGGAGCCGATTGATATCAAAAGAATTTTTAACCATTTAGGGAACTTTCTCCCCGACGGCTTGCCTCGTTTTGTTTTCCTTCCACGAGGAATCTCAACGCGGTATTGGCCATTCCCAATCAGGTGTGCAGGATAACCGTAGAAACGATGGTCATACTCTAACTTTCGTAATACGGGATCCGTCTCATTAAGTGGCAGGTTAAAAGCCGGGAGATATACATCATCGGCGCGTTCCTCATCATAGTCCAAAAAACAGAATGAAATAGGTACCGAGACTTCCTTCGGCTTTAAAACTAAATTAAATGAGGTGTTGTTTCTAACCTTAGATAAATCAATAGAGAATTGTTTAGATTCGTAGTGACGAGCCGATACATCTGCAACCGCCTTGCTCCCTTCATACACGTCACCTTCCTCAATCAATACTGAATATCTCCCATTTGAGGATTTTTCACAAGGGCGGCCATCGAAAACTACTTCAGCATCATCAATTCTTTGATGCCTAACATCATTCGAGGTCACATCAAAGAATATCCGCTTTTTGAAGGTGTACCTAAGAGCATCAGCATTAAACAGATAAACTTCGTTCCCTTCTATTCTGTAACTCTTTGATGGAGTAGATTCAAGCTTAAGATCTACTCCCAGAGGTTCACAATCGTCTTTGGTATATGTAACGTGAAAGGACTCACCAATAGCCACTTCCACTTTATCTACACGAACATTTGGAGCCTTGACTATCGTAAAGACTCTTTTGATGGGTTGAGAAATTCGCTGCAGTGTTGTGCCTTCCTTGACGTCTGTATCCTTTACAAGGATGAGCTTATCAATATTTGCGTACTCCTCCTGTTTTAAGAAAGTGAAAAATTCGGATAGTTCTGATTCGTCTCTAAATGCACGAAAGGCAGCAACAGGTTGTCCTGTTGGATTCTGTTGTGTTTTGGGAGGGAAAAGCTCCTTTGAATTGCTCTCGGTAATCCTTGAGATACAATTCTGAACAAGAGTGTCATCATAGCGCCGGCCTCCTATAAGAATGGTTCTCAAATCTTTGAGGGCCGCAAGAACCGTATAGCCGGTGGCCAGAACCCCATTAGAGGCAAAAATGGTAATCATTTCAAGACCTCCACGAGAATCATTTGCATTACGCTCCACATAGGAGTAGTAATATCCATTCTTGTGACGTTGAATCATGTAACATGGCCCCGCTTTGCAAACAGACTGGAATAAAGCTCTCGGATCCGTAATTGGGGCGGCCCATTGAGTAGCCTCTGTATAGCTATACTGATTTGTAATCCGGTCCGGATACGAATACGCGTGTTCCGTATTGTTATTGTACTGACCGTAGAGGTCAACCTTAATTCTATCAATTAGAGCCATATCCTTAACCCTTTAAGAAGTCCAAAAAACTATTACCTGTGCTATCACTCTTTTCAGCAATACGATCCAACACTAGTTTTGCATATTTTCCATTGAATTCGCAAAGCTGTTTAGCCACAACGTTACCTATGGAGAATGGAATGATTTTTAGATCTCTTACACCTGAGTGGCTGCAGATATCTTTAAGTGTCTCCCAGAAGCCCTTGAAATGTTCCTCCACATATTCCTTCGCTTTAGCTCCTTGATCTTTGTATTCACAGTCAATCATATCAGCCTTTGTTACAAGAACATATACCCCGTTCACCGAGGAGCTGATAATCTTTTTATCGTCAAGGTAATGGGCGCACCTGTCCAGATAGTCACTCATGGTTAAGTTTGTATTGTCGTTCCATACCCTATCGTGGCCGTCATATTCGACAACAAAAAACATGATTTTCTTATTCTTTTTGTTGGTCAGATATGAGAAGGTCGTATCCAAGATCTTCTTACGCTCATCGTCCTCATTTAAGCGGCCCAAACTATCGTAATAGATACACTTGAAGATTTCACCCGCAAGGTCAATCATTACAACTGGATGCTTCCGCCTTTTCTCATCAATTATGTCAACTTGCATGTCATAGATGCAAGTGTTTGAAGTACTATTAGGAAGCTTGCTAACACCATTTTTCTTGAAAATATTCTTCAAAGCGTCAAGGTAATCCACGGCGCCCCCTTTTGGCTGCAGAACTCCTTGAGAATATGCACGGCTAAAAACCGCACCTAAAGTACATGTTTTCCCGGATGCAGGAGTGCCCCAGAAATATACCTCTGTACGACCCTTTACCAACTCTTGCTGATAATCGTATATAGGCAAATCATTGGGACGGAAGTAGGCCATAATCCTCTCGACCCATTCAGTCCCCAAGATGTCTGCAATCTCACTTTCAGTTACAGTCTTATCGCCAACATACCTCTGGATTTCTTCAGCGCTGTAGGCATTTTTGTTCTTACGAAGACCATTAATGATATTGTCATGAAGACTACGGCTATCTATTATTTCTTGAGCAGCTGAAGAGTATTTGCCAAAACGATGGGCCCTAAGATAATCCCTATATGCCTCTGTAGTGTTAAGGTTTTGGGCATTCACCCAATCTTGCTCATCACGGAAAGTATTAAGAATGGTCTTTATCTCATCTTGGTGCTTACCGGGATTCTCTTCACGATACTTTAAATAAGCAGCCTCTGTGTTAATCTTGCAGGTTTCCAGCCATGGCATATCCTCCAAAAGCATTCTGGCCATACCCACATATTTTCCAATGGGAAAAACCTCCAGATACCCTTGAATAGATTCTTCCGTTGGCGCAAGACTGATATCTTGCCACCAAGAATCCTCTTTATCCGACAACTGTTGACGGCACTGTTCAGAGTACATGCCCTCAGGAAAATAGCGAAGGAACTCCAGATATGCTTCTGGAGTATCTTTGCGGGATGCTGTACGCCACATCAAAGCCTCATTGGCGGCAATATTCTTATGAATCTCTTCCTCGATTTCCTGTGTAAGACCGGCTTCTTTTAACTCCCCAAGAGTGACTATCCCGTCATTCAAATAATTGACGAGACTTGGAATGGGTATTGAGTTACAACGAGTTAATATTCTTTCTTTCTTGTCCATAGTTTATTCGTCATCGTCAGGCATTTCTACAACATCACCAAATTCATCTCCGACTGAGGCAATATTCTTGGGAGTAATGAACCACGGCAGGAGAATGAGGCCGTAACATATAAGCGCAAGAAGAATCGATAGGATAGAAGGCCCACTTATCTTCGTGCAAAGATTCTGAAGTTCACTCACATTTTTATTGAATGAGGAATCCTCGAAAGTAAAAGCCCCCTCCTCCCCAGTGTATCTCTTGTTACTAAGTTCTTTATAGTTGTCAATCCATTTGTTGACCGAAAGAGTAATATCACGGATATTTGATGGCAGACTGAGATTCCATACACTGGCGGAAACATTCTCAAGCCACTGACTCCTTTTACTTTCTAGATTTCCATTATCACTACTTCCTTTTAGCAAATTGCGAAGATTCTCAACACATTTATCCGCGATCACGTTTTTCGTATAACCCAAAGCTAGGCTATTACTGAACAATGCTTTATACTCAGATGAAGAAGGTGATAGCTTGTCTATTGCAGTAGCATACGATGAGCAGCGCTCATTAACATAAGCATCGTATTTATCTCCCATATTTTGAGCATCTTCAACAGCAGCTACGTATGTATTCTGAATGGCCTCCCTCTCGTTAACAATGCGAGTAAAATGAGCGAACATCACAGAAGTTGCTAACAAAAGCACAAGGACAATCAAACCGAATACAATCTGACCTAACATGCCCAGACGTAGCCACCTTGTATGCTTTGCCTTGCACATGAGATGGACAAAGAAAATAATCAGCGCGTCGATTGCCAAAGTAATTAAGACGCAAAGCGCCACTCCAAAAAACTGGCAATATACCAGCCCCATAAAACTGATATATGAAAACGCCAGTAGCGCTATTACGGCTGCGACCCAGGCGAAATTAAATCTTGCTTTCTCCATTACTTAGTGCCGTTTTCAGGTAACATTTTTGCCAGTTCATTGATTCTCTCCTGGTACTCTTGAATCAATGCGCGAACGGCCTCATAATCCACTTCAGTTTCAGTCGTCACTTTCTCCTTTTCCAACTCTCCTTCGACTACAGGTCCCGGGAGCTGATGACCAGGTTGGGTAGTAACAATACCTTCGTCTTTAACAACGCCTTCGGTGGTAACTATTTCTTCCTCTGTAACGGCTGGAGTTCTATGTAAGACTCCACCGCCACTACACATCCTCAATAACAGCGAAAGAAGAAAGAGAAGTAATAGGCCCAACAGCAGACCAATTAACCAATTCAAACAACCACTTCCTCGCCCAAAGAAACCGCCGGCAGGAGCAAAACCTCCACCGAACAAACCACCTTTCCCTTCTTGCTTTTGGTATTGTGCTTTAAACACGGTGTCCTTAGAGATAGGCTCCGTAGTGTCCTTATCCCAACCAATGAAATCAAAACCACGCTTAGGCTTAACTTGAGGGATCATAGATGGATCAAGAGGCTTCCCATTCTGCGCCTGGACAGCACTCGGGCCTTTTAGTTTTCCATTATTAGCCGGGTCAAACTGAACATTGCTAAATGTAGGCGTCTCTGGAAGGGGTTCCTCAGCAAGGGGGGCCACAATAGGTTCAATCTCAGGAGTCGGTTCTATCGGAGTCGCCTTTTCAGTACAAACGGCAGTGAATGTCAAGTCAGACTCAACAACCTTGTTATGTGGTGCATCAGGTTCCCAAGATGAGAACTCATAACCTTCGTCCGGTACGACATTTGGAATATCCCTTGTCCCATTGAGAATATGGCCATGTTTACGTTTAATGACAGTATCGACACCGGTGAATGCACCTTTCCCATTCATTTGGTATGTGACAGAATAAACTCTACGGTCATCAATATCTGTGCGTATAGCCATAGAAATGTCTTTCATCCCATTCAGATGAAGACCCCAGACGCCAAAAATCACGTGCCCATTGCTGTAAAAAGTGGTATAATCACTGATATCAGAATTGGCATACTTTATAAGACAATCAAAATACTGGCGGTCATGATCTGGCATATCCAGCATTTGCCTCTTTAGGTATTGTATGCAAGCGTCCTTTTGACGAACGGCATCATCGTATTCGGCTGTTCCTTTAAGTTCTTCAAGCCGAGGGATACCAGCATACTGCGAAGGAACATACCAGTCTATGGTTCCTCCGGTACCATTGAATAGCGGTTCCGCAAATGAATCCTTATACCTGCGGTCCATCACGTATTTCTGGAGCAGATGGTCAAATTCTACATATCTGTCATAGAAAGGAATTCCGCCAATACTCTCCACAGAGATACCGCTGGCTGGAGTTGAACAGAGTTTATTTTTCCCCTTTACAGTGCTCATTTCCAATTATTTTATTTCTTTCAAGATGTTTCCCAACTCTTCGTTGGCTATCGGGTCAAAGTCAGGTAATTCACAAGAATATGCATAACCGACTTTCATTCTTTCTTCCCACTGCCAGACGCTGCTATACTGAGGGAAGCGGCCAAGGAACTCTTTGTCCTCAGACCTAAAAGCGGCATGCTGAAGAATAGACTTCTGTTTATCCAAATCAGCAATCAGAGCGATAGAAGCAGCCGCATCACTGTCTTCAAGCAACGCCTCGCTAAGCTGAAGACGGAATTGCTGATTCTTCTCTGCTATGGATTTACGCTTGGTAGCATCGAAGTAATCATATCCAAAAGAAGTAGATAAACGGTTGAACATCATAGAAAGGTAATCCGAAACAACCTCTACAGCACCTTCAGTTCCATAATTTTGAATGTATTCGTCAACTTTGATGATCCAATCAGCCTTGACATTCAGTTGCTTATAGAGACGATAGAGAGTCGAAACAATGCCGGAAATAGAATCAACTTTATCCTTAATCAGGGAGACGGCATAGTGAGACAAGGTCTCGTCAAACCAGAAAGCCTCCACGGCGTTTACAACACTCTCTGCGACACCGACTTGCATCTGTTTTGTGGCAAGTAAACGCGTCATATCGACCCCCATATCTTCGAGAATCTGCTGACATTCCTCCAGCGTGTCTGCGGCGGTATAATCCATCAATAATTCCTCGTTCTGCTTCCTGCTATTCTCTGAGCTCAAGCCAGCGGACATGAAAATCTGAGACTCCTTACCGGACATCTTGGGTTGGGCTTTATAATTGACCAGCATTCCATGGACAAGTTCACGAACTTTCGACTCATCAAGCATCATTGCATCAATGAAGGTTCCGAAGAAGAAAGGATCTTGTCCAATTTGAGCATCTATCTGCATGTTGGCCCGTCGCGCCTGTTTTTTAGCTTTACGGACCTCTTCTGCTATATCACTCGTGTGATAATAGTTCTCAAGTAAAGCCTTCAGTTTCGCAACCAGAGCCTTAATATCGGCGGAGAATTTTGTCTCCCTGGCTTCATTCAGATTAGGGGCGATAGCATTGAGACCATCAATTATCCGTAGAGTACCGTCTTTGTTAATGGTTGCAGCAGCATCCCATGCTTCTTCAGGATTATCAAAATGCTTTTTGACAAACTCGTCTGTGCAGAATGACTTCTTCAGGTCCAGCATGAAATCCGGATACGCCGGAGGTGTGATCGGCGCTAGTTCCGGAGATTTATTATCCGGTCCGGGGTGATAACCAGAATAGAACTCCTTCGAAAACTTAAAATCTCTCAACATGTAGAGATTGTCGAAGTAGGGCTTGGATGTCCAATTATTAAACCAATGATCATTACCCTCATCAGAAAGAGACTTGAGGACTTCTCCTTCCAGGACAGTATTAAAACGTCTTCTCCAACGTTCATCAAGGTCGGCACGCCCTCTGACTTCATCATGATACACTAAGTCCTTATTGAACCAAGTGCTGATAATGAATAGAGGAGAGACCTTAGATTTCCTGATAATAGCCTCGCGGTCCTCAGGAGTGGCACCAAGATTCTTGTTTACCCAGCTATTGAGGATATAACTCATAGTACTTTCTGCAGACTGGTTATTGTTGTGGCAGAACATCAATGAGTTAATACGCTTTGCGGCAGAATACTTATTGAATAAATATGATACCTTACCACGGCGGAATGCGGTAGGAAGGTTATTCCCTTCAGAGAGGCTGGCAGCCTTAATCTTTTCTGGTCTACGGGCCCCAGGGAAGTCAAGTATATCCATATCCTTCAGGAAAGGATGCTCTTCCACGACATTAGAAGGGAGGACAAAATACAATTCAGCCGAAAGAGCGCTAAGGAATGATTTCTTTGTTTGCAAATTGCGACCACCGGCAGTGCGGACATCAGTCATCGGAATGTATTCTGAAGGCTCATTCTCCGGTTTGCAATACATCTCGTTAAGACGAGCCACATCCAACATGGTGCCGTGCTTACGCAGAACAGACTTGAAAGGAACATAGATGTTCTCAGAGAAGTCAATCTCACGATAAGCATTCACCAAATCACGGAAAAGACGGCTAATATCAGCATTGTTATCCCACAGGAAGTTGACAGTACTGAGGATCTGTTCTTCGGTCATCTTCCGGACATTCTTCAACAAGAATGAGAAGAAATCTGAATCAACAATATTGAGGATGGCCCTATTGTACATCAAGAGCGAGCGCATATACTCTTCAATATCGAGAATGTCATCCTCAGAAAGAAGAGTCTTTTCCTGGAACTCTCCCAGTTGGAGACCAGCCAAGCGCTCATTAATGTCAGAAGTACGCAAAATCTTGCTATTATCGTAATCCACGATTTGCGTATAATAAGCCTCGCTGAGAATAAGAATCAAATCAACGACTGTGAGAAGACGAATCTTCAAATATCCCTGAGGAATGCTGGTATCATCGTTATTGGCAGTGAAGCGCGTCACCAAGCCGGTGGCTTCAACAGTAGAGCCTGGGGCACTGGGGTTAATCTCGTTGATGAAATTATACTTGGCCCCAGTCGAAGAGTCTGTAACACAGAATGCTTCACCAGGCTTCGACAGCATGGCGCTAATCAAATAGGACTTGCCCATTTGACTCTCACCAAAAGCCGCTGTTGAACAATGCTCTTCTACGGCATATCTAACTTTATTCAGTTCACGACGAATGTTAATCAAGTCCTGACGAAACTGAAGTTGTTCGGCCTCGGGAACGTTAGAAGACCAACGTAATGCTTTCTCAATAGCCTGAAGCTGTTTATCTATAATCGTTTTCATCTTATTCGGCTATTTCTTTATTGTTTGCGACGATGTTAATATTAAACTCACCGGAATCAAGCCAGTAGCAGTCCGGATCATTGAGGCTCTGAACTTCAAGTTTGAAATCCTTGGCGTTCAACTCATCCCCATCATCTCCGGCGACTCGCTCAAGAGTGAGTTTTTCTTTACTCTCAGCATAATCCTCACGAGTAAGTTTTACAGACAGAGGACATTTGGCAAGAATCTTTTCCTTCTCAGCCTTTACAAGAGCCTGCAGCTCCTGTTGCGTAAGTTCGATACCCTCATCGAACTTCTGATGTTTGATGCGATGTGTGATATTAGCCTCATCAATGTCGAACACATAGAACGGCCGGAGCGGATAATTCGCCATGTCGAATTGCTTGCTGCCAATGTATGTGGGGAACGTTTCTGCCACAAACTCTCCACTTCCAACCTCAGGGGAAATAAACCACTTGCCATTGCGCCTAGTCGGATTCATCTTGGAGAAATATTCAGTTGTAGGAGAGATACGGTTACCCAGTTCTTTCAAATCAAGCAGGAAACCATTGAACCCGCCGGCATGAGAGGCCTGGTATGCAATCATGGCACCTACTGGAACAATAGACTTGGAATCCATCAGATAGCCGTTGCGGTCCGCAAAAGGATACCAATGTCCTATACGGAACTCCGTGAGGGCAATGAGTCTGTCCGGTGCAACAGCGAAGTATTTCAAGAAAATATTCCGGATCACCTTCAGAGAAGTCGGACGGCCAGAGAGGAGCACTAAATCACAGTTATACGCATACATGATTGTGGCAACATTCTCAATTAGGGAATCCATGGCGTACTCAATATGGTGCGTCATCACTTCTGCATCATAGATCCACTTTATCTCGGCAAGAGAAATACCAAACTTATCATTGAAAGCTTCAACCACTACAGTGCTTGGCATCGATCCCGCAAAGATCTCCTCAAATCCGACCTCACGATACTTTTCCCCTCGGCTCATCAGATTCAGGAAATAGTACATGATTGGCACGAGAACCTGAATATTGAAATCCCTTCGAACCATTCTATCACGGAAAGAGAGCTTGTTGTGATCTTCTCCAAAGAAATCAAAGAGTTTGGAGTAGATCGTCTTCTGGTCAAGCCCCTGAGCGGATAAGTATTTCCGTAAAATACCGTCATCTCCTTCCAGAAGGATGTTGTTGATGAGTACACGCAGCATGTCATCGCCAGCATAGTCGAAACTATCCCAGAAAATGGGAATCGGTTTCAATTGAGCTGACTTCTTCTCGTTATACTCGTAACGGCAGATTGTAATATCCGATGTGCCTGCGCCAATATCAAGTGAGCCAATTACAATGCTATCTTTCAGTTTTCCATCGATGTTCCTGCGCTTCCCATAGATGTCAAAGAAGTCCTTTGCGTTGTTCTTATACCTGGTAGCAAGAACGCTGTATAGGTAGACGAACTGAGAACAAGTCGCCTCATCGAAAATCCAAGGGGTGTTATCATCGCTATCCCTCTTGAGTGAAGGCTCTACAGCTATATTGAGCGGAACAGCCGAAGAATCAACATTATTATTGAACTTGTCAATGACAAAAATAGCATCCTCAAGGCTAGAGTGCAAAGACTTCTGCTCAAACTTAGACATCGCCGTCGGACAAGTAAGGATTATCTTGTTGATACGGCGCGGCGTATTGATGCTGCCATTGAACTCACGATACTCATGAGAGTTCACCTGAGAGATTGCCTGAGCCAGGATTTCCAGGAAAGCAAATGTCATCAAGGTCTTCCTGGAATAATTAGCTCCAGTGCCATAGCCATCTATATCAAGCTTCCCGTCATAATCAAAGTAATTTGTGATACCCTTCAAGATGGGAGGACGGTCTGTGCTATCTTTCAAATTCACGAAGCGCCATTCCTCTGGACGTTCTTTAAGGTCCCAGAGATACCGTTTGGGGCTGGAATATGTTGACAATGTCTGCTTGCCGATGGCCATATTCGTTGCCTCGTGGGTGAGGTATTCTGCTTCTCTACCTAACCTGATAATACTCGGCCAGGTAAACTGAGTGCTCCCATCAAGGTTTCCACCAAAATCAACTTTGCTGAAAGCAAGCCTCATGTCAAAAGTATCATCGACGCGGTTCAATGTACCATCTGGCAAAAGAGGATGAGTAAAGTTTTGGAGCTTCAGTGACTGGACTTTTTTGAAATCGGCATCTTCAAAGAGAATAGCCGAAGCGCGAGAATTACCTATGTCAATGATCATCTCAACATTAATCTCGCCGATTCCTCTGTCCCGTATTAGCTTTACCTGCGGCAGTTCAACGTTCTTCGCAACATAACTCACAAGCATGTAGTAGGATGCCAGGAAGGAATATTTGTATTGAATCTGAGGCGGGATCTTGTTGATATCATCAGTGTTATAGACCAATTTCATCAAGTAAGATCTGATCCAATCATTCTTGCCTGTGCAGAAATCTATCATCTTGTCAGCATCTGCACATAGCTGGAATTTCTTCTCTTGTTCAGAATTGCCGACAAAAACAGGGCATTCGTTATAATCATCGTTTGCAGTATACGCAGTGTGGGTGTCAAAAGCAAACAAGACATAAGCACGAATCTTACCCTCCTCTTCACCGATGGGACATATTTTGAAACGACACCAGTTGTAAGGTCCAGGAAGGAACTTTCCTGAGCGGTCTACTTCATAGTACGGTGCCGGCAACCAAATATTCAGGTACTTTGAAAGGGAGCAATTATTCTTATCCCCTAAACGCATTCTGAAAAGGCTCGAACACAGGCCGATATCGCCCTTGTGAATAACTCTGACCTCAGGGTTGGCGTCAACGACATTAGGCTCTACGAGAAGATTCCCTGCCGAATCCACAAACCCATATTTGAGCATATCGGAGTAATGGACAAATTTGTCCAGTTGTTTGATTTCGTAAGCATACTCCAAAACCTGCTCAACTTGCTCTTCGTCAAACCACTCATAAAATACCTGCTTGAAGCCATCATTTACATCAATCAGAATCTCCCGTGAGAAGAATTGAATGCCCGAGTTTGCAATTAACGTTTGGACCATAAGCATTTCATTTATACGGAAGTCGGCATAACCCTACCAATAATAGAGATGTTGAATCGCCACTTGCCGTCAGTATTAGTGTTTTATTTTAATAATTGCATTCACTACAGACGTATCCCCAAGGGATACGTACGATTTACAAATATAATGATTTATAGTAATATACATTACCATATCTTTCAAAAAATGGCAACTCGAAAGGAAAACGATATAGGCCATAATCGTTTCACTTGCTTTAATGAGTAAAAAACGAATCTAATAATTTCTATAATCCAACTTCATTATTTGTTCAAATAGGTAATAGACTTAGGCCTTATAAAAGTCTTATTAGTTTTTTATTCTGCGGGAAGGTTTCTGTCCAGGTTTTTCATTATCTTTGAGGTTAGTTCACCAACCTGTGTAAGTATTTAGCTATTAAGTATTATCTTATGCAATTACATATTAGAGGATTATCGTTTGTTTTGCTACTTGTTATTGTTGCGGCATGCCACAATAACAACTTCAAAAGAAACACATTCCACACCAAGCCACAACCCAAACCACACATGGCAGAACAAGTCCCCGCTGCTCCATCTTTCTCCATAATGGATTTGAAGGCAGACGGAGATTCGGTAATGCTTTCTAAACAGCTTCTTACCGGTAGCAATGGGTTTGATCATGCATTCGGATATGATATAGAGTACGAGGGTTATTACGAAGAAGCAACTAAACCGGAAGAAGCTTTCTACTTCCCATTGGAGGATCTAAGAAGAAAGAACCCGGATTTGGTAGCGACGGTCCAACAATCATGGAACTGTGCATCCCTTCTCATTAGAGTGATTCATGCTTACGAACTCTTCCTGCGGGCTTCTTCGGATACTGATTTAGATGAGGGAGAAGAGATATTTGACACACTGGCCTTTATCAAGAAATACGCTCCTCGGTTCTCAGATAAGTTTCTTGCCAGAGCATTCCCTAACGCAGACACCAGAAGGGAGGCGAAGAAGCTGCTTGATGCTTTCAGGAACTTTGATGGGGATGATAGTGAAGATGCACCATTGACAAAAGCTATCCACCACTATTCAGACTTCTTTAATACCCTTCCACAAGCAGTTAGCGAGAAGACGACAGACAAGTTCGAGAAAGACTTTTGGCCCTGGTATGATAAAGCACAGTTCGTCCCTGAAGTGGACAGTCTGATTAAGATGCATTTGGAAGGAGCTAAACGTCCGGATTTAAGCGACGAAGAGTATGACTATTTCAACAAAGTGGTAGCCAGCCAGATGGACATAGACAAGAGGGCTGTCCTTGCTTTAGAACTAGCCCGTTTTGATTGCTGTGATGGTGCTTTTATGCTCGGAGACATTATCGAGTCCCGCCAATATACCAGATATCTTCTTGAATGCTGGATCTCTTGGAGGGCAAGTGTTCAATCTACTCATAGTCCCTCCTCTATGAGTGTAATTCCCAACAACTACTACGATAAACTTCGTGTTATCTGCATCGACACCATGCTCCGTCATGCTATCGAACACAATGACACCAAAGCCCTATGCCTCCTTCAGAACTTAATCATCTGTCAAGCCCTTCACCGTCAGGCTTCCATAATAGGAAATGAAAGCATGGCGATTAGAATGCATCTTGATTATGTTTGGTTCATACATCCCCGCCTACTTGAAAACTCCCCAAAAACTCCAAAAACAAATGAGCACTCCAAATAGCATTAAGCCCCAAGACATCGTAGCATGGAGAATCAGTGATCAAGGCTGGACTGATATGCTCTGCCGCGACAAAACAACCTTCGGTCCACGTTCGGAAGGATTTGGCTCCGATATTGACAGTTTCTTCAAATCCATCGACTACAATGACATCCGCCGAAACACCCTCCAAGGCTGGGAATGCATCTACTGCGGCCTGGGCCACTTTGTGATAATCCGAAAAGAATACTACCCTCGATTCCAGCAACTGACAACAGGATTTGGGCAGAGAGGGCCGTTGTGGAGTACGGCATTTGACATATTAGTGAGGATTCTGGAGGAAGAATAAAAAAGAATTAGATAAATCGTTATATTTGTAAATATTAAAAAGCTATCATATGAATAGGTCTACACAAATTATTTGCGAATGGACGTCTTTCTTCCTATTTATTTTGCTATTCGTTTTTCTTCGTGAAAAACTCTCCAATTATCCGATTGGACTTAGGGGCTTACCCGCTTATATCGGGGGTGCTATTGGCACAATCGGAATCCCGTTAATTTTCACCATTGTATTGCTACTTATACGGCTTTTTTCGAATAAAACACAAGCGTATACTTTTTTTGCTAAAGCTCTCTGGATAAGCACATTGATTATGCTATATATGTCTATTTTGGGAGGTTGCCTTATGCACAGGGGTGATTACATTACTTTATTATTTGGAATCCCATTTGCTTTAGGCGCTTTATTTTGGATTGACAAGCACAAGAATAAAACAAGTATGCTTGAAAAAGAATAAAAAAAAGAATCAGAGCCCTCGGCGTTCGCCTTGGGCTCTTTCTTTTAATCACTCAATTTCACCTTAATACCATCCCTAAGTACTTCCGCTTCAGATATCTCGGTCTCAATTCCACGTAGAGCCTTATTGAACATCTCTTTTGCCTCATCGATCTTCCCTACACCATTAAGACAGCTGGCATAGAGTTCAGTTGCATATATCTGTTCCAAGGTGTCCGGCAAGTAGAGTATAGCCGCTTCATATACAGATTTCCCATATTCAAGAGCTTCAGTCGGCCGTGAACTAAGAAGCAGTATATTGGCCAGTAATGAAGTCGCATCTAACCAGGGAATGATTGCTCCGGGTATTTCTGCGACTTTTTCAATGGCCGGGATTTCTTGCTTCAGGAGTTCGGCCGCTTCGTTTCCCTTGTCGTCGTTGAATAAGTTTTCCGCCTTTTCATACAGATTTTGAAGGCTAGTAATTAATTCGTTTCTTTCCATAATTATTTGATATTTAATAAGTAATTGTTAATACGACATGATCCAGGTTGTTGTCCACGTCGATTGCTTTGATCCTGGTCCCGTGGTGCTTTTTTGCCATGGCCCTCAAATCACGCAGGAAGTTTTCTTGGACACCGTAGCTTAGGATGTAGGGACCGGGATGCGTAGAGAAATCGGCATATGTTCCTGTCTGGTATCCATCGGCGAGGAAGATGTTCATATCCCAGGCATTGATGGTTTCATTACAACTTGAAAAACGCTTTGGATCATCATACCAGGGACCATACTCGCGCCAGATTGTAAACTTGAATGTTCTTTCTGCTAACTGGGCAACTTCGAACTTTACCTTGCCTACACCCAGCCATGCATCAAGTCGCTGCTGTCCATAGGATTCAATGTCGGAAGGTGTAAAGGAACTCGTTGGGTAGAGCTCATCAAATATTACGATTTTTATTCCGCTCATACCTCGTCCTCCCTACTGCTTTTACTGGTTCTTGAAGTGATTATGAGCTCAATCCCATAATCGTCCTTCAGGTGCTTCTTCAGTTGATAGTAAGAATCAGCTTTCCTTCTGTTCCTTGGGCATAATTCAAGTAGTTCTCGCAATTCAATCTCGATGGTCATGCCGGTTGATATCCCTCCAAAGTGTTGTGCAAGGACCTGGATCTCCTCCTCTATCGTAAGAGCAGGTTTTGTCGTTTCATTTTTGCTGTCCGTCGCGGGAGCAGCATCATTTTTAACTGGCTGCTGGTGTACTTCTGTCTTCCTACCAGTGCCGAATAAAGTGTTGAATATATTACTCAACATAATTAAATTTACACAAAG
>JAEEGL015312906.1_pt1 | contig 25937 bp, 13 predicted proteins | sample 9134231 | NCBI WGS metagenome assembly JAEEGL01 (sample SAMN16246548, study PRJNA631951) | gut metagenome | biome: gut microbiome; feature: rumen; material: fiber-attached | host: Bos | place: Iran: Karaj | collected 2018-10 | reverse complement strand
CCACTTGAGCATGGCAATGCGCTCGATGCCCATGCCGAAAGCGAAGCCGCTGTAGACTTCCGGGGCGATGCCGGGTGCGCGCAGCACATTCGGGTCGACCATGCCGCCGCCCAGGATCTCCAGCCAGCCGGTACCCTTGCAAACGTTGCATCCCTTGCCCTTGCAGATGTTGCAGCTAACATCCACCTCGGCGCTCGGCTCCGTGAACGGGAAGTACGACGGCCGCATGCGGATCTGCGTGTCGGCGCCGAACATCTCCTGCGCGAAGAGCAGAATGGCCTGCTTCATGTCGGCGAACGAAACGTTCTTGTCGATGTACAGGCCTTCGACCTGATGGAAGATGCAGTGCGCGCGGGCGCTGATGGCCTCGTTGCGGAACACGCGGCCCGGGCAGATGACACGGATGGGCGGCGCCATCCGCTCCATCGTACGCACCTGCACCGAAGAGGTGTGCGTGCGCAGCAGGATGGGATTCTCCCCCTCAGGACGGACGAAGAACGTGTCCTGCATATCGCGTGCGGGGTGCTCCGGCGGGAAGTTCAGCGCGCTGAACACGTGCCAGTCATCCTCGATCTCCGGGCCCTCGGCGACAGAATATCCGAACTTGTTGAAGATGGCGATGATTTCCTCGCGCGTCACCGAGATGGGGTGACGGGCGCCCAGCTCCATGCGGTCGCCGGGCTTGGTCAGGTCAAATGACGCTGCGGAAGGATCGACCATTTCGGCGAGCGTGGCACGCAGCTCCTCGATCTTGGCCGTGGCCGCATTCTTCAGGGCATTCAGCCGCTGGCCGAATTCCCGCTTCTGCTCCTTGTCCACGGTGCGGAACTCGTCGAAAAGCTGGGTGATTTCACCCTTCTTTCCCAGCCACTTGACCCGCAATTCCTCGATTTCCTGTTCCTTGGCAGCCTTCAGCTCCTGGATGGAAGCCAGCATCTGCTCGATCTTCTCGTTCGAAATAGCCATATCCTTAAAAATTAGACTGCAAAAGTAATAAAAATTACCACTCGACGGCTCGGCGCGAAAGCGGCATCGTCATGCAGCGTGCGCCGCCGCCGCCGCGCGGCAGCTCCGAACCCTGGATTGTGATGCAGCAGCGCGCATATCGGGCCGGATTCTTCTTGCCCTCCATCACTTCGCGGGCCGAGAGGACCGTGAAGCCGTGGCGGTCGAGTTCGCGCAGCGTCGCCTCGTTGCGGGCGTAACACAGCACCTTGCCCGGCGCGATGGCGAACAGGTTCGAACCGCTGTGCCATTGCTCGCGCTCCTGCACCCAGCTGTCTTCGGTACCGCCGCAAGCCACAGGCTCGAGGTCCAGGCCCAGCTCCTTGAGCGCGGGCAGCAGGCCCTCGACGCTGCGGATGTCGGTCACGCGGCCGTCCTCGAGGGTGATGTGCACCGTCTTGTAGGAATGGTTCCGCAGGATGAGCGGCTCGAAAACCATGCACATGTCGCGGTCGAGCATCGTGAACACCATGTCGAGATGGATGAACGACTCGGGCGCGGAAGGCAGCTGCTGCACGAGGATGTGGCGGCGGCCCTTCGGGTTGCGCTCGCAAAGCTGCTGCGTCAGGGCGTCGACGGCGGCCGGGCTGGTGCGCAGGCCGTTGCCGAGCACCAGGATGTCGTCGCGCACCACCAGCACGTCGCCGCCCTCCATGAAGAAAGGCTTCGAAGGGTCGGTCTGGCGCAGGTCGATGGTGCCGCAGGTGAACGCACCGCTGCGGCGGTAGATGGCGTCCATGATCATCGCCTCGCGGGCGCGGACCTGATTGGCCATCCGGCAGATCAGCGCATTGCCGCCGATGGTCACCGACGAATCGCGCGTGAAGTAGAAGTTATAGAGCGGGAACAGCGCGTAATAGTCTTCGTTCAGAAACGCCTGCAGCGTGTCGATGCGGGCCGGCAGGCCCTCAATCAGGGCCGTGGTCAGCTGCGGCGTGGACATTGCCATGAGCGTCTCGAAGCAATTGCCGCCATGTTCGGCGATGCAGATGCGCGTGACGAGCTCGCGCCGTGCCTCGGCGTCGTCGAGCACGCGCGCCAGCAGGTCGCGCACCTGGTAGACCTGCGCGACTTTCGAGAGCACGCCTTCGATCTGCTCGTATTCGCGACGGGCGATGTGCAGGTTCAGGATGTCGCTGTAGAGGGCGCGCTGGGCCATCCGGGGCGTCATGTTTTCGACTTCGGCGCCGGGCGTGTGCAACAGCACGGCGTCCAGCCGGCCGATCTCGGACTGGACATTGATTTTCAAGGGACCTTTCTTCATCTCCTACAGATATTTGTCAATCTTGTCTACCACCGTCAGGTCGGTGAGCACGTCCTTGACGGTGCGGTCGTCACGGTGGCAGACCAGCAGCACGTCTTTCAGGTCGACGACCATCACGTTGTCGAGGCCGCGCACCACCACGAGTTTCTCGGGGTCGGTGCCGATGATCAGCGAGCCTTTCACGTCGTCAATCAGGGGTTTGCCCACCTTCACCACATTGCCCGCGGCATCCTTGGTCGACTGTTCGTACACCGATTCCCACGTTCCCAGGTCGCTCCAGCCGAAGTTCGACAGGAACACCCAGGCCTTCTGGGTCTTCTCCATCACGCCGTAGTCGATGGAGATGGCGGGGCACTCCTCGTACACGCGACGGATGAAGTCGCGCTCGCCGTCCGTGCCGTAGAACTTCTCGCCGCCCTCGAAGAGGCTCGTCACCTCGGGCAGGCAGCGTTCCATCTCGGCCTTGATGGCCTTCAGGCTCCAGATGAACATACCCGAGTTCCAGAAGAACTCGCCCGTCTCGATGAACACCTTCGCCAGGTCGGCGTTCGGCTTCTCCGTGAATGTCTTTACCTCGTATGCGTCGTGGCCCTTATCGGTCTCGCGGGCCGACTTGTTGATCTGGATGTAGCCGTAGTTCGTCTCGGGGCGCGTCGGGTCGATGCCGATGGTGTAGAGGCGGTCGTTCCGCCCTGCGGCTTCGAGCGCCACGTTGATCGTCTCATAAAAGCCCTCCTCGCCGATGATCAGGTGGTCCGACGGGGCCACCACCACCACGGCGTCGGGATCCTTCTTATAGAGCTTATAAGTGGCGTAGGCCACGCACGGAGCGGTGTTGCGCTTGAAGGGCTCGAGGAGGATGTTCTCGTCGGGCAGCTGCGGAAGCTGCTCCCGGACCAGGTCGTAGTAGCGTTCCGAGGTCACGATGAGGATGTTCTGCTCGGGGATGATGGCCGCGTAGCGGTCGAAGGTCATCTGGAGGAACGTCCGCCCCACGCCGAGGATGTCGATGAACTGTTTCGGGCGGGACTGCCGGCTGACAGGCCAGAAGCGGCTGCCGATGCCGCCGGCCATGATAATGCAATAATGGTTATGGTTCATATATGAATCGTTGTCTGAACGAAAGAATCGTCATCAATTTTACAAAGTTAATAAAAAATTGGATAGAAGGCTTCCGGTATATACTCGACCTGCGGCTCTTCTCCGTCGAGCACCACGGCGACGATATCGAACTGCACTTCGCAGTCGATATGCCGCTCGGCAATCAGCCGCCGCGCCGCCGCCACCAGCCGCGCCTGCTTCCGGGCATCGACCTTCTCCGCCGGCAGCGACAGCAGCGGCGGCGTGAGGGTCTTCACCTCCACGATATGCACCGCCCGCTCGCTCTCCGCCACCAAATCCACTTCCTTGTGCCCGCTCCGCCAGTTCCTCTCCACCACCCGGAACCCCCTGGCCTCCAGCCACGCCGCCGCCACCTCTTCCCCCCGCCTTCCCGTCTCCACATTCTTGCTCCGAGGTTTCATCGCTTTTTTTCACAAAGATACACCCTCCTCTCCGCAAGAAAAAATGCGGAGGGAAGGTTTACCGTTTTCCGGATATTTGGAAGAAAATTGGATTTGTGAGCGGCCTTCGCTGCAATTAAGGCTCCGGCGCCACATATTCGGTGTAAGTCATATTGACGGCCGACTTGACAATGATTTTTTGAATAATGATGGTGTGGTCGCTTCTAAACGTTATCGTATGGGTGTGAGATTCATCTTTATTTGCCAAGTTCCAAAGATAACGCTGCTCTCCTGTGCCAGGATATCTCCAGACCCTTTCAGTAACGCCGTCATCAGAAGTCGCTGACAATGACCCCGGAACAGACGCCGCATCGTAGAACGTTATCTCTACGTAATAGATAGGAGCTAGGGCTAATTTGCTCTCGACTGTCATCGTGAATTCTTCTTCACTGGAATCTGCGGGATTCAACACCAAGCCTTTCGCTGCGTCCAGGCTGGATATCTTGTCGAACGTCACCTTGATTTTAAGGTTGTCCTCAGCTCCGTCGGTTTCTTTCGGTTTCGGGAAATAGAAGAAACTATTCTTGTCTGTTCCGAAAGAATAATTATTATTCGGTTTGAAGACATTGTTGACGTTTATGACTTTCTGGTTGTTATCATTTCTCCAGTTTCCGATATCTCCGTGGAACCGTCCGAAAGTGACGGTTTCTTCCACATATCCAGGAGCTGTCATACGGAAGCCTAAAGGGGTATTAGTGCCCGTCGTCCTGAACTCAATCTCATGGTAACCCTCTTCCGCTCCATCATCAAGGGTTCTATATTGAGCCACATTAGACTGCTGTGCATAATTCAATGACCCAAATCTGCTTTCATCAGTCAGGTTTCTAAGAATCACACTTGCAGGGAATGATACATCATCCTTGAACCCGAACGGAACAATCTTGGAGCCTGTATGATCATTGACATACCCGAACACAACATTCGACTGTCCGTTTGACGACTTGATGCCGTCGACGAATCCAAAGTCCCTGAAATAATGAGAGCAGATGGAGACGGGGTTGTAGCTGGCTGCGGAGATTGAAAGGGAAACATCGCCATTTTCGACAATTGACTCGAAATTGAGATTCACGGATTCACTGGTCGGAGTAAATGAGTAATTCGTCATTCCGTCGATGGTCATTCCTCTCGTCTCGACGAAAATTTCCGGGAATTGGCCGGCTTCGCTGGTGGTAAACTCTATATGGACAGGAATCGTTGCTCCGGTCTGTCTGGGTATATAGGATGTAAATGCAACTTCCGTGAACTCACCGCTCGTGCTCGGGTTGTCGAAAGAATCGGAACCCATGTAGAAATATTCGTTGTACACCCATATGGTGGTGGCGCTTTTACTGGCCGTCGACTTAAAGACACAATCGAAATAGCGCAAAGCGCCATCGGGCGTCTGAACAACCTGCAAACTGTTGTATTCATCCAAAGAAAGCGTCTTGACGAACTGGAACGTGTTTTTACCTGCGTATTCCGAGTGTTGCGAGATTGATTTCCCCGAAATGACGGGCAGGTTGTTATTTGAGACCGAATTGTCAGGCGTCAAGGTCATGTCCTCGGCTTCGAGCGTGAACTTGAGCGGGAACATCGACTCGGTAAGTCCATCAGGGATGGAAACCCTGACCGTTTGCCTGGACCCTGTCTTAAAACTTAAAGGTTTGGTGAGACATTCTACTGTCATCGATTGCGGGGGTTGCACCGTAATCTCAACTTCGCGATACAGACGGAGTTCTTCTTTATAGATTTCGGGGTGTTCTTCGTCGTAGTTTCTGCCGGTAATTTTAATTTTCTGCGTCCTGACGGTTGACCCGGACAACTGCTTAACATCGAAGTGGATCAAGCGCATTCCTTCCATACCCAGCGTATCTCGCGCTTTCGGATAAATAAAACCACCGGAACGCACTTCGTTCCCGTCGTCATCAAATAAAGTCAGAATATCACCTCCCCCGTCTTCCATCTGTTCGAGTTCTACGGTCACCGCATAAGGATGCCTGTTGGGCACGTCATACTCCAGGTTGTTGAAAAACCGGGCATAAAGCTCATAATATTGCCGTGGACCATCCGGATTCTGGTGCTTGGGACCCGTATAGGTGTGGGCCATGAATGGCTCTACAAGCAAACGGGTGGTGCCGTTTGATATATCTGACAGATGCCGCATAGAGACATCTGCCGAGATGTCATCCACCTTGGAAGCCTTCAATGCCGCTAGCGGCGTTTCCAGACCGTTGGATGAAATCATCCGGATTGCGATATTGTAACGGAAGTTCCGATAAAGCGGATAGTATTGGGAAACCGATTCATTACCCACTTTCTTCGTTTCCATCAAGTCCAGCCTGTAATAGAACAGTTCGTCATGGTCCGGGTCGATGGCATCATTCGGAACATTCTCATTCTTGAACCGTCCACAAATGATGACAACCGTAGGTTGATCCATTCCCGCGGTTGGCGCTCCGCGTTCATATACAAAGAATCCTTGATCGGAGTTCTCCGTATATCGGATAACCCGGCCTTCGCTTTGTTCAGGATGCAAAAAATCAGATTCATCAGGAAGGCGTTCTTCAATCAGGGCCCTTGCCGGGAGGTTGCCGGGGTATTCAAGGCTGTCCAGACTGCCGGAAAAACACCTTTCATACCCACTGAAACGGTAATTATCAGGGTAATCGATCGTAGGCGGACGGAAAGTGAATCCCGTGTCGGGGTGTGCTGTGCTAAACGGCACATTGGAACGGAAAGGCACCACCGAACCGTGCGAAGGGACGTTGCAGACCGCATAACTGTAAAGCAAGAAGGTCTCCGTACTGTCAGACACCTGAATCTTTGCGTAATTCCGGATCATCGGGACAAACTGCAGGTTCCGGATCGTTTCATCAGAGGGAAGATAAGCGTTGGTCGTCTCATCTATTTCATATTCATCGCTGTTCGGCTTCTTTTTCGGCATGATACTGGATTTTACCTTCTGCCAGTAAGCCTGTTTGCCTTTTTGGGAAACGAGTGAGGGAAGAAGCTGGTATGCATAATCGCCAGAAGCCAGTTGGCTACCGTCGATGTTACCCAGGAAGTGAATGGTACGTATCTGGTCCTCTACTTCAAGCAGGACCTTGAACGTATGAACAGTTACGGTGGTATCACCCTGCCCCACTTTCCTGTAATCATCCAATATATTCGGCGGAAAATCAGGGATGGTGTCTGCTCGGACTTCTGCTGTTCCTACGTGTTCTGCCTTCCGGATATACTTGATACTCTGACTGCTGCCGCAGACCAACACATAAAGATGTTCCGGATCAAGAAAAGGTTCGTCCGTAATGTCTCCTGTGGCCTTTGTCGGTGGCGTGATCCGGACATCCGGCAGGGAGAAGGATACGCAGACCGGCCTGTCCTTCGGCAAAGAACCTTCCAGCGTAGCATCAGCTCCCTTATCCACGTCAAGCATGCACGCAGAAACAACGAATAGAGCAAACAGATAGTATAGCAGTCGTTTTATCATTCCTTGTCCCCCCAGAAGAATTTTGCCCTTGGAGTCTCCTGCGTATCACCCCAATACCAGGTATCATAGACACATCGAAGCCGGGCGCCGCCAGCAGGATCGGAAACCACATCGACTGACGTGCCGTTGGGCTTGACAGCACCGTGCGCTGACCAATAATACGAGTTGCTTTCGAACAGACGTTCAAATGTATTATTAGCAGCAAGCTGCACAACAAAATGAATTTCAGATTTCGTGGGCAAGCGCCAGCGGCCGGCCGGAAAGCCATCTTCCTGATAGCCCGCACAGCGATATTCGGCCATTTCACGGGTAATGGTGCCAAATTCCGTACCTCCGAACTTGGAGGAAATCATGAAACTGGGCGCCAGCATATTCTCAGTACGGGACGACTTGTCAGTCGGATGATAGTAGGTAAGTTTCCTTTCCCTCTCTATCCCCGTTTGGATGGACGGTGCTACAGGGGCATAGGCAAAACCCTCCCTGACGCCATCGGCATCATAGTGATCAGGGTACACATCGGATGTCGTCTTAAAGTTCTCCCGCAGTATGGCTTTATCATTCTCATTCGCAGGGGTGAACCTATACATGGATGCATACCGGTTCGGGTCTTCTTCCGTTGGTGCAAGGTTATCGATTTCCTTCTTTCGGGGGTCACCTATCACGAATGTCGAAGTATTTGGAAGCACCGTCACATTGATCTTAAACATATCGCGGCTGCCGCCGGTATACCAAACGGCCTGCCACTGATACTCTTTCTTGCTATTGTTATTTTGAAGATCGTAGTACGGATCGTGTGGATTGCCCCTATAAGAATCTGAATACTGTCTGAGGATTCTGCCTCCGTTGACATAGACGTAACCCCACGGCTTCTCTGGCCAGGGTTGTGTCCCTGTAGGATAACCGGCAGGAATTTGTTTGCCGTTTCCATCGATCTCCATGATTTCCCAGTCCGAATTCCGAATCGCCTCAATATAGATGGCAGGATACTGGATAATCCGTATGTGCCTCAGATACTGATCATACGTGATTGTTTCCGGGTCGAGGTCGCTATGGACGATATAGAAATCAATCGTATACGGGGAATAATCATAATCCGCCCTAGAATAATTGTTTTGCAAATCGTGCGTCAATATAACAGACGTTGATGTGTTCGTAATCCAATTAACCGGATCATATTTCGCTTTATCCTGTTCAGGCCTTGCTGGATCCCCCTCTCTCTGCACATAATCCAAGTAGTACTCCTCCTTCCCCTCCTTCTTCCTGATCCAGGCGTGAAAAACGGAATTATAGTCCCCAACACGCTGTCCTGGCGTCGTGGTAATCTTACCATAATAAGGCCTGGTCGCCTGGATAGCAAAGTTGGATTTATTCGCAATCGTTACGATGTGACTGGAAAGGAAAGGTATCTCGGTTTCGTTGATGTTGTTGAGTTCCCACGTCTCCTTCTCGACAGAGAGATAACGAGCCTTGCTGATAACGGCATTCTTGTTGATGATTTCCGTCTTGTTCTGCCAGTCCAGGATATAGCAGGAAGGCTGCAGCAAGGCCTTTCCTTCATCGGTTTCCGACCCCAGAATGCCCACATCCAGCAAAAGGCAATACCAATTGTTCCGCTTAAACTCGTCGAACGGCAGGAATACTTTGTAGTAGTATTTACGCTGGTCGAACGAATAGCCGTTTTCCGTTCCCCGGGTCCAGTCCATCTCCAGTTTGAGATAAGGCTCATGGTATGTTCCGTCTATATGGTCTATATGGTCCAACGAATCCGGCCTGACATTCGTTTCCCATTCATACGGAAATGTGTACATGGGATAGGTATCGTAGTAGCCGTCAACGGTAGGGGGCGTCACTATGGGGGTTCCGGCACCGTCATTCAGGACAAAGGGGCGCTTCGCATCTTTGTACGAGAAAAATTCCGCATCGGGGTCTTTGCCGCCCAGCAAAACGGTCTTCACGCCGTCAACAAGGTAAATCCGCATCGTATGGAGAACCGGTCTCCAATACTCATCGGGATCCTTGGCGGGATCCTGGTGCTTCAAGATAACCAAATTCTCTACTTGAACGGAAACCGTCACTTTCGAAGCGAGGCGTGTGACATCAATTTGGCCATCGACGCTCGGTTCGGCGGCATCATTGTATGTCAGGACCTCACTGCCGTCCATCAGGAAGAAAGGTTGTTTGAAATCGGTCTCAGTGCGGGCAAAGTCGCTCGTGAACCGCATGGCCGCCAGGTAATCCCGGGAAGTCTGGCTGAGCGTATCAATGAACGCTTTTTCAGCGTTGACAAGGGTATAAACGAGCGCCTTGTTGTCATCGGCCGGATTGGAATTACCCGTTGTAAAAATCCGGCTGATGGCATCTTTCTTCAAGACCAGGTTGAACGAAACCTCCCATGGGCCGTTGACCGGCATCGGGTCTTCCGTCAATTCTCTCCGGATATGGTAGACAGCCGCATCCGTACCTGCAGGATCTGCCCCGTGATAGAAGAAGAAGTCGACGGACTTGATGAGATTCTCGTTATACCGCTTTTCCCCGTCACGTAGTTCCGTGGCCTTGGTGACCGACGCCTCACCGCAACGGACCGTCAGGACCATTTCGTTCCCATCACCCAACGTAGGCCCAAGGGTATCCACGCACCCCGAAAGCAGGAGCACGGAAGCAAGCAGGAGGATATGGAGGCACTTCTTCATCTTAAATATCGGTCGGCGGATTCTGCCACTGTTGCATCAGATAAATGCGATAGTAGTCTATCGACTCGGAATGGAGGTCAATGTAGCGTGTTCCCACCGCGCCTTCCTCGCCAATTCTGACATAAAAATACAGGTCGATATAATTACCTTCCAGGACATCATTAAAACGAGTGTCATATTGATACGGAACCACAAGGTTATCATCGTCATCACGCTTCAGGTAATAAGGATTACAAATGATCTCAAACTCTATCCTGCAGTCCTCGTTTACGCCATTATTGGGATTATTGTCATTATAATTGGGATATATCGGGGCTTCTAATGGGCTAATGGAAATCGCATTCGACTGTACCGGCCCGTAACCCGCCAGGCGGCCCGGCCCCGGAACCACGCAAAGCGTCGCGCCGACAGGGGTGGCAATAATGATATCGCCCCGTAAGGTATCCATCTTGGTCTGGTGGTTGTCTACCTCAATCGTATGCCAGAAGAAGACATCGAAATGGCCGTCTCCGTCCGGACGCTTCGTAAATGTCGCCGGTGTCGTTTCGCGGATTGTGAAACGGCGGATGACGTTGACGGTGCCGGAAGTGTAGTCAATTAAATTTTGGGACCATTCCCACGGCAATACGGCGACCTTCAGCTGCAAGGTCCTCGTCTCATCTGCAAAGTACGCATATACAATCCAGGAGTGGTTGCGGGTAAGCTGGTCGTCTCCGATGGAGAACGCCGCCGTCTTGTCGGGGCTTCCATCCGGATTGCCGGGGTCGTCTATACGGTACTTGATGACACCGGAAATGCGCTTGCGGGTCTCGCGGACGTAGATAGGACCTACTTGCGAACCGGTATGGTTTACCAGCAGCGAATTGATGCGGGTCTCGTAGTCCTGGGCGCTTTCGCCCGCGTGGGCGGAACTCCGGAAGCAGTACTCATCGGGGTCTTCAACCGCTGCTATCTGGTTATTTGCAACGAGCGGGACACCCGTTAGTTCAACAGCAAGTTGCGTGTAACCCGAAATAGGATCACGTCCATCCTTTTCGAAGACATATTCTTGCTCGGCAATCTGGCAATCATCCCCTCCGTCGAATGAAATGCTCATGATCCGGCAATAAGGATTCGTCGGATGGGCATTCGGATTTAAAGCACTCGCAGGCGTTTCCTGCTGGGTGAAAACGAAATGGATTTTCGACACGGCACGCTTGAGCGTCACGGTCGAAATATTGAGCACGGGATAACCGCCCGTAACGGTCGCTCCCCTCAGGGCTCCCGACATCGGAAGTCCTTCCGACGGTACGGACGTCGTCAGTGGTGTCGTTGCTCCAAAAACGGTGCCCTCCAGAACCAGGCTCTCGAGCGCTTCGCGGGTGGTGATTCCGTCCGCCGAAGGCATATTCGCCAGCACATAGACATCCACCGCCGCCCCGCTCCTCAAGGTTTTGAAGTTTTCTTCGTCAAGCGGCAGGGCAAACCGGGTTGTGGCAGAATAACCGAGTCCGGTACTATCCAGAACTTCCCTGCCTGCCCCAAAAGACTTATCACTGATGAGCGAGCCGTCCGAATGGAGAAACACCCAGACATGAAGCGAGGTAATTTTCTTTTCGTCATTCAGCGGGTTGACCTTTCCGGTTTCCGCCTTCGTAAATACGGCATCGGGAATGTAGATGGAGACCAGCAGCTCGGCATTGTCGTGCTCAAGCGGATGGACGCATGCATTGAGCAGCAGGGCTGCCAGAAGCGCTGCTACAATGACGATGCTATATCTGATCCTGTTCATCCGATGCGGTTCGATTACATGTTCAATTTAACGGACTGGGGTGTAATCTGGTCCCATTTCATTTCTGCCACGATGCCTATTTCCAGTTGCGGTTCGTGCAGGTCGGGAACCGTATTATAGGCATTTCCAAGGCTATTGATCTTTGCCGTAATGTGGGTCTTGTGGTCTTTCACAAAGACACTATAGAGCGTCTCACCACTGGGTTGGGTGGCATCATCGGCTCTCGGATCGAGTTCTCCCACGAAGTAGAACCGGGCATTGGGGAAAATGTCACCTTGTTGACAATGCAGGGTTTCCTGCGTTGTATTCTTAAATTCAAGCGCGAAATGAACCTTGTTCTGGTTTACCCTGTCCCTGGTCTGCAGAACCAGCGTTTCTACTGTTGCCGTAGAAGCCGCGCCCAGCGAAAGCCCGCTGACGACATTGTCGAACACATAACGGCTCGCCGACGTGGACTTGGGGTTGAAGTTGAAATCCACATCCTTCTGGTCACCCACAATGACGCCGGTAAGCGGGCAACCATATGCTTCGGTGACACTGCACTCTCCTAAACTCAATTCCAACAGGGCGACACCATATTGGAGCTGATTCTCGATGGCAACGGAGCGAGAGGTAGAAGATACTGACGTTCCGCTATAATACGGATCCAGGATGTCATCGTTCCACGAAGGATTCGTTGACGCATACTGGTCAACGAGATTTTCATCCTTATTGGCCGTCCGGACGGGGCTATTGGTAAAATACCAGAGATTCGGCGGATAGCAATAACTGCCGGGGTCGACAATAGCGATGTTGATGTCGCTGATCAGTCGGAGGAACCGGTCACCGTTCCACCAGAAACCAAGTGCACCTTCCGGAATGCCATAAGAAGAGGGGAAAGCGCCCACTCCCGTCATAAGGGTGTTCAATTGTGTAATGGCTGTCAAAACGACATTATCGTTTTTCCCGGACTGCTGCATCTTGCTGACAACCTCCCGCACGATGGTGTCAAAGGTCAAATAGGAACATGCCAATATTTGGTTGTCCCGCTTGATTTCGTCGAGAATACTCCTGATTAACGGTTCGCTGGAACCGCGTAAAGCGTCGACGACGACGTTGAGGGCGTCGATGAGCGCATCGGCCGTTTCGTAAATTACGTCTATTTCCCGGACCTCGTTACCATTATCCTGCATGGTGCCCAGGATCGGCTTAAGATTGAAGGCAATATCCTCGGCGGAAACAGGCTTATCCAGAACCGTAGCCTCGAGCGTCCCGTTTCTATGCAGGCCCGCCTTATTTGTAACATATCCTTTGTCAATGGCCTTCCCGTAAGCAAGAACCCGATTCGTCCCGGCGGGAACAAAGGCGATTCGGTAATAATGGGAATTGTTATAGTAAACGAGTCCGGCATTGGCTGTGGAGGCAAAGGTATTCTGGATGCCGGGGTTCTGCAACTCAACAATCCCGATACGCTGGTCTCCATACCGCACAGAATCTCCTGACGACGTCCGGTAAGGGACGACGATGATTTCCTCAATGCCGCGGAAATTATCTCCCGTCTGCGTCTGTGTTATCTCTTGTGACATCTTGGTCGAGACCTCCCGGCTGCCGATTGTCTTTAGCGACAAAGCCAGCGACATGGAGCCTTCGCCCCCATCGTTCGTCTCTTCCAGAGCGTAGACGCATCCGGTTGCTGCGAAAAGCAGCAACAGAAGGAATACAGATGTCAGGGCTCTATTTACCATTTAAAATCTTTAATTTGTCTCTCTAGCGGGTATGACCTATAATATGGGGTTGAAGTGGACACCGTCTTTCCAGTCAAGGGTGATGCTCACGCCGACAACCATATCGTCTTCAGGGTCGGGTCCAGGACCAGGACCGGGGCCGGGACCAGGGCCAGGACCGGGTCCAGGACCGGGACCGGGTCCCGGGGGCTCCGGCGGAGGTCCGGGGACAAAGCCACCATCGCCTTTGAGCCATCCGCGGATGATTTTCAGGTGGGCCGCCTGCAAGGGCTCGCCCAGCGAAATGACGCTCTGCGTTACCGTTCCGTCGGACAGCGTCACATACAACACGAAGCGCCAGATGCGTCCTTCGACGGTACTCCCGGCGGGACTTTCGTCGAGGCTCGGGAAACCGATGCTGCAGAACATCGAAGGCGTCTTCTGCCAGACGGGGACATTGGTCGTATCGACTTCGCCCGCTTTGGTCTGCGCCGCCTGCTTCACCCTTTCGACATACGGTTCTGCATCGATGAAGGAGCTCGTGACAGAAGGGTTCGTGTTGTACGTATAAACGCTGTCGCGAATCAGGAAGCCGTCGGCCAGGTCATACACTTCGGCTCGGATCGCCTTGAATTCACAGCTGTCTGTATGCACCACCAGCGCAGTCGCGCAGTTGGCCATGTAGAGGTTCACCTCAAACATCTGCGATTCGTCGCGATGCACCGAAAGCGGAAGTCGGGCTGAGAACAGGCCGGTGTTATGCGACGCCACCGTCTCTTCTGCCGATTGTTCCTGAAGGAGACGCGATGTACCGAGCACTTCAGACTCCGTCAACTTCACGACCCGGTTTCCATCCAGGTTGGCCAGGGCCAGGTGATAATAATCGTCGGCTTTCAGCTCGATCTCATAGGTCGCCTGTCCGGCATCCATGATGGCCGCGCGGTGTTCAATCCGACGGCCCTCCTCATCGGGCTCATAGAACGACAGGTCCACGTCGTGGGCGTACTCTGCGAAGATGTCCTTCAGATGGTCTTCCAGAGCCAGACGCAACGGCAGGTCGCGTTCGTCACTGAGTTTGTCGTCCAGTTCCGTCTGCATGTTCGTGATGAGCCGCAGGCGGTACAGGAGGGTAAACGATTCCTTGCAGTCTTCGAGGTGTGCATCGATGAGCGCACACCCTCCCGCGGCCATCGCCACGAAGGCGATGGCCAGCGGCAGGATAAGGCGCAAGGAATGTCTAGTCACCCTGAAAAGTTTACAAGACAATATTTTCGAACACCAAGCCGGTCTCCCAATTCAGATCGACGGACAGACCGAACGACAGCTTGGAAGAACGAAGGTCCGGCACGGTAACATACGCTTTCTGCAGCGACGTCTCGTTGAGGACGAACGTTGCATACGTCACGAAGTCTTCCATAAAGATACGGACTGTCTGTATCGTATTTCCGGAAGCATCGTACGGCGGCATGATAGAGGAAGCGTTATTCCACTTTGAATTCGAACCGGAGAACTGTGCCAGTGCTTCAGAAGTCAACTGCAACTTGCCAATAAGATAGAAGGTACCACCTTGCCTGACAATGTTGGCGTTACCCCAGAAGTCCTTGTCCAACTCATTCTTGAATTCAAGCGCAACATATACCTCGTTGTTCTGTGTGCCAGAAGGATTATAGTTATCGTACACCAAAGTGTAGTTAGGAGCAGAGAGATCACCATTATCCGGCACCAATAATTCATATGAGGAAGCACCGTCTTGGTCTATACCGCCGGAAGCACTATTGATACGCTTATCATACACCATTTTGGTAAATGTAGCGCCGCTTGCAGGCAGATAGTCCCATCCAACCCTGCTGGGCTGGCCGCCAATCAGGATACCGGTCAATTTTATATGACCATTCTTTCCGCCAGCGATATCTCCCGGGTAGAAGATGTTATTCGTTTCACCCGTAATACCAGGATGGTTTGCAACATTGTTGTCCTGAAGGCCCGCACTTGCAACACTCGAGGCATACTTGACTGTGGTCTGCAACATAGCGACACCATATTGGACATTGTTGATCATAGCCACGCCACGAGTACCGGCGACAACATGGCCAGGGGTTGCTTGCCATTTACCCGACCAAGTTCCATTCTCCCAGTTGTACGCGCCATCCAAAAAGTCGGAATTACGAATATCGTTGTCTTCCGAAACACGAATAGGCGAGTTGCCGAAATAAAGCAGTGCCGGTGGATAGGTATAATCATGCACCGTCATAGTACCCGAACCCATTGTCGGCATCGCAATCGCATGAGACATATAGTAGAAATCGCCCTGTGTATATTCGGAAGTGGAAGCCTCCGTCCATTTCCTCATTGTCGCTGCACCGTTCGGCAAGTCGAAGATCGTAGGGAAATTATTCAAGGTAATCGTTAATACGTTGGTTCCCGTGCCAAAAGTCAAAGGGCTAGGCGTCGTAACGCTGGAGCCATAAGCACGCACAGAAGCGACTACAGTCGCGACTTCCTTCCAAACAAGCACCGTGTTCGTAGGGTTCCCAGCAGGCCAGGTGTTCGGCTTAAAAAATAGTCCCTCAGATTGGGTGTCACCAACAAGGTAGGTTACTATTCGTTCGATGATAAGCTGTGCAATCTCCTCTCTGTCATTGGTAGGAGCAGATTGCATTGCATCATCCATCACAATAAAAAGGTCGTTCATCTGACGAGCGATGGAAGGACCACTACCTGCACGCAATTCACCCGAACGGATTTCTTGGAATGCCTGGTAAGCGGTACCCAAAATTTCTTCAAACGGAGCCGCCTTAACCATGGCCAATGGAACATAACCCGTTTCACCAGCGTGCTTTGCGTTAATCAATATCGGAATAGGAGAATAATTAGTAGGGCCGGTAACAGCCGAGACATAATCAGACCAGTGAATGGGAACACCCGTAATATCATAATCGCCAATTTTCCTTGAAACAGTCTTGTTGTCGACAGCTGTATTACCGTTTATACCCAGTTTGAAACAAGTGTTGTAACAAGCTTCAAACACTTTTTCAAGGGCATGGAAAACAGTCGCTGTATCCGTTCCGTCCTTAATACGAGGCATGGCCCAACAGCCAATTGCTGTCATATCCTCGGCATCAAAATTTGCTTCGATGAGACCATAGTCGTTCTTACCGTCCATATGGTTTGGGTCCGTCACAGCCTGACCGTAGAAAAGCATCGTATTGACACCCGTCTTCAGGTTAATATCCAGAATACGCTGGCTTCTGGGTTTTCCCCCGGCGCCCGACGAATCAATAGCACCAGCCTGCAATGCCGTCGAAAGATCGATATAATCGACAGCACCTTGACCTGCAGTATGCGTATTCGTAATATCGGCTGCCAACATTTTTCGTCCATCAGAAAAGCTAGAACCATCCTTCAGAGAAAAACAGAAAAGGCTGGCATTGTCAAGGCCACGGAAGACGGCGGGGTCCGTACGCTGCACAGCTCCTGCGCTCTGCTTGGTCTTGGCATCCGGATCGGCTGCCGCGATATTGAGGACGAACTTGGTCCGCACTTCCTCCTTAATCGGATCGTAATTCGGATTGTTCACCTGATTGACAGGCTCAGCACAGCTGAAGAACAATCCCAGGAGCATACAAGCCCCTAATGCATAAAGTAACTTTTTCATTTTGTTTGAGATGTGTTAGTTAATAATTGAACTTTACTTTTTACTAATAATTTATTTCTGTTTTTCATTTTTCAAGACATTCTCCATTTGCTCCAGGTTGCGGGAGGCGGGGGCGCCGGAAGCGGCGGCGGTGCGGAGCACTGCGACGGCTTCCTGGCGGCGTCCGGTCTCCCAGAGGGCGACGGCGTAGGCCTCCTGGGCGCGCGGGTCGTCCTTCACCGTTTCGGCGAGGCGCAATGCCTCGGCGGGACGGCCGGCGCTGAGCGCGGCGATTGCCGCGTTGATCTGCCGGGCTGTTTCGTCGGGCACGTAGTCGTAATAGATGCGGATGTAGCCGGAGTTGCGCTGGTCGCTGAACAGGTCTTTGAGGCGGGCGAAGAGGCGGCCGCCGTCGAGGCTGCGCAGCAGCTGCTCGCGGCGGGCCGGGTCGCTCTCGGTGTCAAGCACTTCGAGCACGCGGTCGAGCTGCTCCGGCGTGAACTCGGAACTGCCGAGCTTCTTTATATCTTCCACTTGGTCGCGGAATTCCGTCCAGGCCTCACCACCGCCGGCAAGCTCGAACAGCTTGTCTTCAATCGGCATCCGGTCCTGAATATACTGCTTCAGCGCCATGGCACGGGCATCTGACAACTGCTTGTTCTTCTGTGCACTGCCTTCGACCGAAGCCAGACCCACAATCTGGATACAGCTCACGGAACTGGTCGTGTCGGCGAAAATCTGGCGGGCGATATCGAGAATCTTATCGAGCGTTTCGCGGTTGTTGCTGAAGTCCTCGTCTATCACCGTCCTGGCCACTGGGAAGTGGACATAGAGGACGCCCGGCATTTTGCGCAGCACCATATCGGGCGTATACGGCTTGTATTCGCTGGTAGGCCGCAGCACCGGGTTGGTCTTCTGAAGTTGGCCGGCCACACCCTTCCATTCCTCCACCAGCTTGAGCTCCGGCTCGAAGATGACGGGCTTGACGGTATCGACGGGGTGCTGGATAACCTGTTCCACCGGTTCTTTCTGCTTGCGTTTTCCGAAGGTGTAGACCACCGTCACACCCAGCTTCGGCACGACGCCGAAGCCCTTTTCGGAATCGATGATGCAATTGCGGCACTTCTGGTCGACATAGTAATTGTCGTGGCTGTAGGGGCCGACGGCGACGCCGGCTTCGGCCTCGATGCGCCAGCGAGGGCCGAGGTTCCACGCGTAGCCGGCGGCAAGGCCGCCACCGAACAGGTCGCCCTGACGGTAGTTCGTCCGGAGCGACTTATACATGCCGAAGGGCATCTTGATGTTGCCTACATTATAATGAAGGTACAGCAGGTTCGCGTCAAGGAAGAAGCCGCTGCCGACTTCGCGGGGATACCAGCGGACGTCGGGCACGATCGCCAAGTGGCGCCAGCGTTTCGGGCTGGTGGACGGATCGTTCGAGAAGAAGCGGTCCCACGACTTGAAGCCGGCGTCCAAGCCGAGGCTCCAGTGTTCACCTATCGGGAACTCGGCGCCCAGGTTCGGCGCACCCACACCCCACCACAGCAAATTGGTGCGAAGGGCAGGTCCGTGAACCGGCTTGTTTTTGACATATACGGGCTTCGGCCCTTTCTGCAACTCAGTAAAGAGCGTATCGGCTCCTTGCATGTGTACAAAAAGAGTATCCTGTGCCTTGGCAGTGAGGGCCAAGGCGCAGAATGTAAGCACGATACATGGCTTCAACATCTTATGAATCAACGGCTTCATCATACTGTTTGCCAAAATATAGGATGCTTTAACCAACAAAGTTATTAGAAGAATTGTAAAAAATCAATTATTTTTGTCGAAATGTAACCTCACAAAATCTTGATTGCTGCATATGAAACGCATTTTTACCCTCATTTTCCTGGTTTCTTTCTGCGCTTTGGCAACCGCGCAGGAGAACCCGCGGTGGCTCCGCAAGAACGCCATTTCGCCCGACGGAAGCCGGATCGCTTTCTGCTACAAGGGCGATATCTACGTAGTCAACAGCCTGGGCGGCGCAGCCCGGCAGATCACCAGCAACCCGGCCTACGACTCCGACCCGGTGTGGACGCCCGACGGCAAGTCGCTCTACTTCAGCTCCCGGCGTGAGGGCGGCAAAGACATCTTCTGCGTATCAGCAGAAGGCGGCACGCCGCGGCGCGTGACCAACTATCCGGGCGCAGAGACGCCGAAGGCGGTGCTGCCCGACGGCCGGATCGCTTTCCTGGCGAACATCCAGCCCGACGTGGCGTACGACGGGTTCCCCGGCGACGCCCAGGTCTGGGCCGTAGGCCCCGAAGGCGGCCGTCCGGCCCTGCTGACCTCCCTTCCCATGCAGGAAATCAGCGTCCGCCCCGACGGCGCCATCCTCTATGAGGACTACAAGGGCTACGAGGATCCTTTCCGCAAGCACCACACCTCCGCGGTCACCCGCGATGTCTGGCTCTGGAAAGACGGCGCGTTCACCCAGCTCACGAAGTACGAGGGTGAGAACCGCCAGCCCGTGTTCGCGGCCGACGGCGATACCTACTATTATATCAGCGAGCAGGGCGGCAAGACCCTCAACCTCTGGCGCAGCAGCGTCTCGAATCCCGGCAAGGCCGTGCAGCTGACGCACTTTGAGAAAGACCCGGTGCGCTACATCTCCGTAGCGGCAGACGGCACGGTGGCCTTCTCGCAGAACGGCGACCTCTACCTCATCAAGCCCGGCGGCGAGCCGCGCAAGGTCGAGATTTCCGTGGTCCGCGACGAGTATGAGCGCGACCTCGTGAAGATGAACTACACGGGCGGCGCGACGGCGATGGCCGTCTCGCCCGAAGGCAAGGAGATCGCGGTGGTCATCCGCGGCGACGTGTTCGTCACCTCGGCCGAGTACAAGACCACCCGCCGCATCACCAACACGCCGGAGCAGGAGCGCGGCGTGAGCTTCTCGAAAGACGGGCGCGAGCTCTACTACGCCGCCGAGCGCGGCGGTTGCTGGGGCATCTGGCGCACCGTCCTGACCGAAAAGAACGACAAACTCTTCACCTATGCCGTCTCGACGAAGGAGGAACTCTTCTCCGAGCCCGGCGAGACCAGCTTCCAGCCGGTCGTTTCGCCCGACGGCAAGTGGGTAGCCTACCTGCGCGACCGCACGGAACTCGTGGTCAAACCCACCAAGGGCGGCAAGGTCAAGTCGCTCCTGAAGGGCGCCAACTACTCCTACAGCGACGGCGACCTGTCGTTCGCCTGGAGCCCTGACAGCGAATACCTGCTGTCGACCTACCAGGCCAACGGCGGCTGGAACAACGTCGACATCACCCTCATCGAGGTCGAAACCGGCAAGGTGACCGACCTCACGCGCAGCGGCTACAACGACGGCAACTTTCACTGGGCCCTCGGCGGCAAGGCGATGACCTGGGAATCCGACAAATACGGCTACCGCAGCCACGGCAGCTGGGGCTCGCAGGACGACATCTACATCATGTTCTTCGACGGCAAGGAAATGACCCGCTTCACCCAGGACAAGGAGGACGAAGAGGTCGAGAAGCTGCTCAGCGGCAAGAGCGAGAAGCAGCTGGCCAAGGAGGAGAAGAAGGATTCCCTCGACCAGGAGAAGCACAAGAAAGTCGAGCTGCTGCTCGACGGACGTGAGAACCGCATCCGCCGGCTCACGAACGCCAGCGCTTCGTACGGCGACCACTATCTCTCGAAAGACGGCCGCAAGCTCTATTACATGACGCCCCTGGAGAGCGGCGCCGGCCTCTGCGTGAAAGACCTGCGCGAGGGCAGCGTGAAGGTGCTGGCCCGCGGCGTGACGGGCCGCATCACCCCGTCGGCCGACGGCAGCGAGATCTACGTCTTCTCGGGCCGCGGCATCACGAAAGTGACGCTGGCGAGCGGACAGACAAATCAGATCGACTTCTCAGGCGACTTCGAGTTCAAGCCGAAGGCTGAACGCGAATACATGTTCTCGCACGTCTGGAAGCAGGTCCTGGAGAAGTTCTACGACCCGAACCTCCACGGCGTGGACTGGAACTACTACCGCGAGAACTACGCGCAGTTCCTGCCCTACATCGACAACTACTTTGATTTCCAGGAGATGCTTTCCGAGATGCTGGGCGAACTCAACGGCTCGCACACGGGTGCGCGGTACCGTGCACCGGGCGGCGAGACGCTGGGCCGCCTGGGCGTGCTCTATGACCTGGCGTACACGGGCGAAGGCCTGCGGATCGCCGAGGTGCTGCCGGGCGGCGTGCTGAACCTCGCCGACAGCGGCATCAAGGCCGGCGACCTGATCGTGGCCATCGACGGCCACGCCATCACCCCGGGCGAGAACTGGCTCCCCCTCCTTGCCGGCAAAGACGGCAAGAAGATCGTCGTCAAGGTCCGCAAGGGCGGCAAGGACGAAGACCTGGTGGTCCGTCCCGTGTCCTATGACGGAGACCTGCTCTACCAGCGCTGGGTCCGCCAGCGCGAAGCGATGGTGGAGCGCCTCTCCGGCGGCCGCATCGGCTATGTCCACGTGGAAGGCATGGATTCCCCGTCGTTCCGCGAAGTCTTCCAGAACGCACTCGGCAAGTATCGCACCTGTGACGCGCTCATCGTGGACATCCGCCATAACGGCGGCGGCTGGCTCCACGACGACCTGGTCACCTTCCTCGGCGGCAAGGCCTACGCCCTCTGGCAGCCGCGCGGCCAGTACATCGGCACCGAGCCCTACAGCAAGTGGACCAAGCCGTCCTGCGTGCTGATGAACGAGGACTGCTACAGCGACGCCTGCGGCTTCCCGTACGCCTACAAAGAACTGAACCTGGGCAAGCTCATCGGCATGCCGGTGCCCGGCACGATGACCGCCGTCTGGTGGGAGACCCTCATCCACCCGCAGATCGTCTTCGGCATCCCGCAGGTCGGCGGCTGGGTCCCCGGTAAGAATTACTACATCGAGAACCACCAGATCGAGCCCGACGTCCGCGTCCCCAGCGACCCCGCCTCCACCCTCCGCGGTGAAGACCCCCAGCTCGCCGCCGCCGTCCGCGAAATGCTCGCCGGCCTGAAATAAGTTCCGCGGGCCTCTTCCGCCGGCCAGTTACGGCCGACCCCCGGCCCCGCTGCAACGGACGCAATTGCAATTGCGTCCGTTGCAGCGCGCCGATGTCAGAAAAAGCAAAGTTTTCGTCTCCTATAAAGAATAACGTAAGCCGGTGAAAATCATGGTGGTGCCGGCGATATTCCGGAGGAAGGCGTTGAGTTGGAGGGTGTGGGTGCGGGAGCCGGCGGAGAAGTTGAAGTCCTGCGAGAGTCGGGCCTGGATGTCGTTGGTCCAGGTGACCGAGGCGGGAGATGTGTTGTCGATCAAGGAACCGCCTTCGTAGAGGAGGGCGACCGTCGTGGCGAAACGGTCGCCTCCATAGGCTTTCTTGTAGTAGAAGCCGCCGATGACCTGGTTGGTCATGAAGCCGTTGCTATGCGTATAGGCGGCGACGGCCCAGGCCCGTTTGAACAGAGGCCGTTCCAGCTTGGCCGTCAGCGTGTACTGCGAAGCCTCCACATTGCCGGCCTTAATGTAGAACAGTTGCTTGACCAGCTGGCTGTACGTCGCTTCGAGCGTCAGGTTGAATGCCAGCGGAAGCGCCACGTCGACCGCGCCCAGGTTCTTCCAGGTCGACCCGCCGCGACGGCCATAAACCGCCGTTCCGCCGCGCAGCACCAGCTTTCCGTTGCCCAGGATGTCGTAGTAGATGCTCGCGCGCGGCGAGAAGGCGAACGGGAAAGCGAACCGGAGGCCGGCCTGCAGCGTAACGCGCCGCCCAAGGCGGATAATGTCCTGTGCATAGACGTCCAAGTGCATGGACGTCGTGTCGAGCAGGGCGCCTTTCCAGCGGCCTGCCTGAACGCCAAAGACCATCTGCTGCGAACCGGTCGCATAAGAAAAGTCATCGGAGATGCGCAGTTCCTGGCCCAGTCCGTCTCCATACCATCCGGCCTGGAGCCGGTTGGAAGCGGCGCTGCCGACAGCCGCGGACCAGCCGCCCGTACCCCAGGACTCTCCCACGTAATGGCCACCGGAAATATCCAGCCGGTTCGATTCGTTGAACCGCGCGTCGAAACGCCCGGCGCCCGAAAATCCGGCATCCGTCCCATACTGCAACGCACCGAAGAGCTGGTAGTCTTCATTGCCCAACGGCGTTGAAACCTGAAGGTTGCCCGTGAATGCGTGGCGCAGTCCCACGACGCTGGGGATGAATCGGTACAGTCCGAAAGCCGAAGCGTGGAACACGCTGCTTCCCGTCGAGACCATCTCCGTCATCGTTGTGCCCCCAAAGGTCGATTCCTGCCGCACGTCGAAAGGCACGTCCGTGTAGACGCGCTGCCCGAGCACACTCAAGGACTTCGGCGAGAATGCCACGTCGCCGCCTTCCATCGGCTCCCCGAGCACTTCGCCCAGTCGCATCGCCGTCGCCGCGTCATCGCAGCGGACGTAGGAGGTACCCGCCTCCAGGTCGGCGTCCACCACCTGGTTCTGCCCGGCGTAAAGATAGAGGTTTCGCACGGTCAGCGGGTTGTAGCCGAAATAGTGGATGCGTACCGTGAAGGGTCCGCCTGGCACAATGTCCTGCATGTGGTACCAGCCCCGACGGTCCGTCGAGGCATAGTACTGTGCATTGGTCGTCTGGTTGATGAGCACCACCGTCACGCCCTCGATCGGGCCGTTCTCATCGGTAATCCGGCCGCCCAGGCTCGCCGTCATGACCTGCGCATGCGCCGGCAGGAGGAGGAGCAGGGCAAAGAGTATGCTGAAAAGGGTCTTTCTCATAGTAGTGCAAAGATACAAAAAACGCGGCGCATTGGCGCGCTGCAACGGACGCAATTGAGTATCAGGCGGTTATAAAAAGATATCCCCCTCCCTGGGGAGGGGGATATGTTTACGTAAGTCGCTGTGCGTCAGTTGCGTCCGTTGCAGCGGGGCCGGGGGTCGGCCGTAGCTGGCCGGCGGAAGAGACCCGTGGGGCGGCCGGACGCCGCAGAGTCAGCTTTAGTCAGCAGGCACGTGATTGACGTACATTGCACCGCCCATCTGGAGGAGCGTGTACTCGTTCTTCGTGTACGAGGTGCGGTAGCCGATGATGGTCAGCAGGTCGCCCTCTTTCACGTTCAGCGTACCGAACTGCTTGGTCTTGCCGTTGACACCGGTGGAGACACCATACACATAGATGGAGCCCGTTGCGTCGGTCAGGTTGAGGTTGCCGTAGGTCTCGATGTCCCACTTGGTGTTGGGCTCGTCGGGTTTCGTCACCACACCGGTAACCATGAACCAGGTGTTCTTGTCATCGTTCAGTGCACGGAGCTCGGCGACGGTCTTCGTTGCCACAGGGATGTGGCTCTCATACTTCGCGCCGGTCATCTGCGGCGTACCCTTGTAGTCGCCGCGCTTGCCCACGAGCGTCACGATGTCGCCGACCTTCAGGCCGAGCTTCTCGAAGTCACCCTTGGCGCCAATGCCGTAGACATAAACCTCACCGGAGTAGTCCTTGATGTAGATGTTGCCGTAAGAAGCATTCGCCACCTCGGTAATCACACCCGTGACACGGTACTGCGTGTTGCTGACAGCTGCTGCGATGAAGTCGGCCACGCTGCACTCGATGATGGCACCCTTCTGGTAGACAACCATCTCAGCCGTGTAGTCCTTACCGCCCTGCTTGGTCTTGAAGACCAGCTTGGCATCGCGGTCGCCACCTTCGTTAGCGGCTGCCGTGAGGGTCACGACGTTGCCGGCGATCGAAGAGATGGAGAGCCAGGACTTCGCAGACTCGGGGATGTCGATATAGAGGCCCGTGCCCTTGTTGGAGAGCGTCACCTTCATGTCGCTGCCTTCTTTCTTGAACGTAGCGTCTTCCGGATCGACTTCCGCCACCTTGATGAGGCTCTTGTTCACGCTGATGAAGGTAGCGTCGACGAGCTCGACGGTGCCGTTGTACACGGTCTTCGGGCCCTGGACGGTCACTTCGTCACCAACTTCGATGTTGAAGCTGCTCCAAGCGTAGTTGCCTGCTGCATTGACGGTACCGTAGATGTAGATCTCGCCCGTACCGTCGTTCAGGTACCAGTTACCATAGGAAGTGTTGGCGATGGCCGTGCAGACACCCGTCACCAGGTATGTCTTGCTCTCGGGGCCGGCGATCACCTCGGCGCAGGTCGCCTTGGAAACCGTTGCGAGGCCCTGGATCACGTTGATGTTCTGGGTCTTGCCAGCGCAGTTGATCACGATTTCAGCCGTACGGCCGTCCAGCGTTTTGGCTGCGGAGAAAGTGACGTTCGTCACGCCCGCGCCGCCCTGAGCCGGGGAAATGGTGAGCCACTGCGGCATGGAGGAGATGCTCCAGCTTTCGGTAGCGTCGACCGAGATGCTGGTGGAACCGCCGTCCATACTGATGGCCACGTAAGAAGAGGAAACCTTGACCTGGCTCAGATAGTGGTCAGGTTCAACTTGATTGCAACCGGCTGCGAGAGCCAGGATGGCAACGAGGGAAACAAGGATATTCTTGATTTTCATATCGCAGTCTTTCTAATTAGTTGAACAGATATTTGATACCCACGGATGCATACCAGCACTGTCCGAGTGCGTGGTTCGGAACGAAGGTCTGCGTGCTGCCGCTGATGGCTGCCGGCGTGGAGAAGGTTGCATAACCGTCTGCGTCGACGCCTTCATACTTCAGGATGCGGGCATCGGAACCGATTTCAGGATTCAGGTACTTGCTCACGCCCCAGCTGGAGTTGAACAGGTTGAGAACGTTCTTCAGGTCGAAGCAGAGCTGCAGCGTGTTGGTGTTGTTGCCGCACTTCACGGTGAAGTCGT
>JAEEGL013184238.1_pt1 | contig 25938 bp, 17 predicted proteins | sample 9134231 | NCBI WGS metagenome assembly JAEEGL01 (sample SAMN16246548, study PRJNA631951) | gut metagenome | biome: gut microbiome; feature: rumen; material: fiber-attached | host: Bos | place: Iran: Karaj | collected 2018-10 | reverse complement strand
GCAGGCAGGCCTCCATGATGGTCAGGTCCTGATAGGGCAGTGCCAGGTTGATGACCATGTCGGGCTTGTGGCGCTCCAGCAGGGCGACGAGTTGGTCCACGTCGTCGGCGTCGACCTGGTCGGTGCTGACGTTGTCCTTGCCGATGGCGCGTGCCACGGCATCACACTTGGCGCGGTTGCGCGAGGCAATCACGATCTCGTTAAACACGTCAGGATTCTGCGCGCACTTGTGGGCGCACACGGTGCCGACGCCACCGCAGCCGATGATAATGACTTTGCTCATAACTGGTGTCTATAAATGGTTCTTTCCCGCAAATTTACTACAAAATAGTTTCTGCGGCAAATGTTTTGGCGGGTTTCTTGTTTTGTTGCCCTCTCAGCGTCACGTTCGTCTATAAAAACGGTGGAATTATCGAATTTTTTTGCGTTATTCTATGGTTTTCCACTAATTTTGCGCCATCATAGACACATAATATATATAAAAAACAATCACACGCGACTTCGATATGAAGAAGATACTATCATTATTGCTTGTGTTAGGCTGTTTGACAACTGTGCATGCGCGCGATGTGGTCATCAACGGCATCCTTATCGACTCACAGGACACCACCGAACTTATGCAGGCGACGGTCAGGCTCCTCAAGGCCAATAAGGACAGCACCTTTGTCAAGGGAACGACCACCGACATGAACGGCGTCTTCAACCTCAAGGGCATCAAGCCCGGTAAGTACCTGCTGCGTTGTTCCTATCTGGGCTACAACGACCTCATCAAGCACGTCACTGTGGGCGATGACGGCCGCGACATCAACATGGGCATCATCAAGATGGACCCCAACACCGTCATGCTCAAGGAGACGGTAGTAGTGGGTGTCAAGAGTCCCATTACCGTCAAGGAGGACACCATCGAGTTCAATGCCGACACCTACAAGACCCAGGCCAATGCCGTCGTCGAGGACCTGCTCAAGCGCCTTCCCGGCGTCGAGGTGGGCAGTGACGGCAAAATCACGGCCAACGGCAAGGAGGTGAAGAAAATCCTCATCGACGGCAAGGAATTCTTCAGCGACGACCCGACTGTGGCCAGCAAGAACATCCCCGCCGAGATGATCAACAAACTCCAGGTCATCGACCGCAAGAGCGACCTGGCACGCCTCACCGGTGTGGACGACGGCGATGACGAGACCGTTATCAACCTCACCGTCAAGAAGGGTATGAACAACGGCTGGTTCGGCACCGTCAACGCCGGCTATGGCACCGACGAACGCTATGCGGGCAACGTGATGATCAACCACTTCCGCGACGGTAACCAGTTCACCATCCTGGGTGGCGGCAACAACGTCAACAACCTGGGCTTCGGCGATGGCGCGTCGGGACGTTTCCAGCGTTTCGGCGGCGACCGTGGTGTGACCACGTCGCAGTATGCCGGCATCAACTTCAACGTCGGCAGCAAGGAGGACGAGCACTTCCGCGTGGGCGGTGACATCATGTACAGCCACAGCGACCGCGACACCCGCACCCGCACCGCACGCCAGTATCTGTATGAGGATTCCACAAGTTACGAGGATGCCAACACCATCGCGCGTGACAAGGGTCACAACTTGCGTGGTGATTTCCGGGTCAAGTGGGAGGTCGACAGCAACAACACCATTGAGTTCCGTCCCAACTTCTCGTTCAACTTCAACAAGAGTGAGCGCGCCGACACGTCACTCACCAGTGCCGGCGATGCCGCCAGGACTATTGTGAACCGCAGTTTGAGCAACTTCTTCAACGACGGCAAGAGTTATGAGTGGGGCACACGACTGATCTACAACCACAAGGTGGCCAGCCATCCCGGTCGCAGTCAGTCGCTGATGCTCAACTACCGCTACAGCAACGTGCGTGAGGATGCCGACACCTACACCGACAACGTCTACTACCTCATGCCCGACGAGAATGAACTCATTGACCAGACGGCCAACAACCGCCGCAAGACCCACAACATCACGGGCCGCCTCTCATGGACCGAGCCCCTCGGCGACGTCAAGAATGCCCGTTTCCTGGAATTCTCCTATCGCGGCAACTACCGTTACACCACGAGCGACAAGATGGTCTATGACAACATGCGCGAGGGTATCTGGCCCGGTGGCACCATCACCGAGCAGGACTGGAACGAGCGCTTGAGCAATAGTTTCCGCAACACGTTCTTCAACCAGGAGTTCAGCGTGGGTTTCCGCCAGGTGCGCAAGGCTTATAACCTCAATGTGGGCATCTCGGTCAACAGCGCCATGTCCAAGAGCAAGGACCTCATCAACAGCGAGCGCGACATCGCCGAGCGATGGGCATGGTCGGTGGCTCCCTATGCCCGCTTCCGCTACAAGTTCTCCGACACGCGCAACCTCAACTTCTTCTACCGCATGCGGGCCAACCAGCCCAGCATCACCCAGTTGCAGCCCGTGGCCGATGAGAGTAACCCCAAGAACATCATCGTCGGTAACCCCGAGTTGAAGCCCACCTTCAACCACAACATCAACCTGAGGTTCGGTGACTTCGCTCAGGGAGCGCAGCGCAGCATCATGGCGATGATGAACGTGGACTTTGCACAGAACAGCATCATCTCGACGGTCACCTCCGACCCCTTGACGGGCCGACGCCTCACCAGTTACACCAATGTGAATGGTGTGTGGAGCGCCATGGCAATGAACATGTTGAGTTTCCCCTTCGGAGCCAGCAAGGTGTGGTACTTTACCAGCCACATGTTCACCCGTTTTGCAGTGACCAAGGGTATCAACAACGACGTCGAGAACCGCAGCAACACGTGGATGATCAACTATTCACCGGGTCTGGCCTTCCGCAACAGCGTGTTTGACATTGAGTTGCGTCCCCGTTACAGTTTCCAGACCACGGCCAACACGGTTACCTCGGCCACCAACCGCAACATCCAGACCTGGGGCGGCATGTTCGACGGCACCTACTCGGCACCCTTCGGACTGGTCATCAGCACCGACCTGCGTTACAGCACCACCAGCGGTTACAGCGCTGGCTACAACAGTGACCAGTGGATTTGGAACGGCTCTATCGCCTACCAGTTCCTGCGTGAGAAGCAGGCCGCATTGACCATCTCGGTCTATGACATCCTGGGCCAGCGCAAGAACATCTTCCGCAACGTCACCGGTGAGTATATCGAGGACGCGTTCTACAACTCCTTGGGCCGTTACGGCATGGTGACCTTCACCTACCGCTTCAACACCTTCAAGAAGGGTGAGCAGCCCAAGGACCGCAACGCTGACCGTTGGGGACCTGGAGGCTTCGGCCCTGGTGGCCCCGGCAGACCTGGCGGTCGTCCCGGTGGAGGACGCCCCCCGTTCTAAACAGAATTCTTAAAAAACACCCATCAAGGACCCTGGCGGCTCAGTGCCGCCAGGGTTTAAAATTAATTTGAATAATTTCCCGCCCGTAGGGCGGTCATAATTCTAGCAGTTGAATTATGACACACCGCCTCTGAGTGCCCCGTTTGTATGTACGAATCACCCGAAGGGTGATCCTCTGGGTAACCCGTTTGTGTGTGCGAATCATCCGAAGGATGATCCTCTGGGTGCCCCGTTTGTATGTGCGAATCACCCGAAGGGTGATCTTCTGAGTGCCCCGTTTGCATGTGCGAATTACCCGAAGGATGATCTTCTGAGTGCCCCGTTTGTGTGTACGAATCACCCGAAGGGTGATCCTCTGGGTGCCCCGTTTGTATGTACGAATCATCCGAAGGATGATCTTCTGAGTGCCCCGTTTGTGTGTACGAATCACCCGAAGGGTGATCCTCTGGGTAACCCGTGGTACCTGCCAGCGAAACGAGCGCAGCGAGTGCTGCGGCAGGCACCACGGGGCAGGTGGCTCCCGTCAGCATCGTCGCCGGAGGCGACCCCTCTTTTTCGCTCAATCCGTCTAATTCGCGAAATTCGCATTGAAAAGCGCAGCGGCCCCTATTACTGTCAATCAGTAATTAAATTAAAGTTTTTTAGCAAATTTTTCTGCCCAACCTTTGGTTGTTTTATCAAATAGTTGTAACTTTGCGTTGAACTATATAGTGGTATCACAAGCATAAATTTTGTAAAACACTCATTATGAAAAAATTAAACACCCCTGCCGCGACACCCTGACCCCCGCGGGTCAAGGCGTCCCCCATCGTGCCGACAAGCAGGGATGTTGCCCGAATGCCATCATTGGCGATGTGTGATAGATGATAGAACAAGATAATTGCTACAGAAAATCGTTAATCCCGAAACCCTTTGATAAAACAGAATGTGATGAATTTCCGGTTATGTGACCAACTTTTTTTGAAGAAATTAATTTATTTACATTTTTATTATTAACCATTTAAATTTTTGTGTTTTATGAAGAAATTATTATTCACTCTTAGCGCTCTTCTCGTGGGCTTTGCAGCAAGTGCATTCAACCTCGAGATGAGGTTCGTTGATGACAACGGCAATCCCATCAACGAGATCAACGCTGCTCCTGGCAATGAAGTGGTAGTTCATATGCAGATTACCGCTCTTGACGGTGTTGTGACCGGTCACCAGATGCAGTTCTACATCAACGATCCCGAGGGTAATCACTATGCTACCAATGGCAATGTGATTATCAAGGCTGGTAAGGCTAACCGTTTCGGCCCCGAGGGTATGTCGACTGCTTTGGAGAACGCTACTTCCACAAACGTTAATCCCGCCGATGCTGATCCCGGTGCTTATCGTGCTCTGGGAACGAACACGTCGACCAACTTGTTCTGGAACACCGATCCCCAGGTTTATATTGACGCATGGAACGTTATGAATGAGGATGAGGCTACTGCCCTGGACGAGACCGACTACACCGAAGAGATGATCACTCCGGGTAACGTTTATCGTTTTGTCCTGTCGATGAAGGCTGATTGGGCCGACGAGTATGCAATGCTCGACTTCGACGAGACCTTCGGTAAATTCGCTCAGCCCGACGGTGGCCAGTTCATGTTCCCCGCCGACTTCACCGGTCTGGACCTCAAGATCATCAACGATGACTATGTTGCTCCCGGCCTCGACCAACTCACTGGTGAGATCATCATTGGCGATGCTGACGAGAATGGTTATGTAACCGTTGAGTATACCGGTCCCGAGGATGTTACCATCAAGGTTATGGTTGACGGCGTTTACGTGCCCCTGACCGACGGCAAGGTATTCCTTGGCGCTTATGGCGAGTCAGAGATCACCGTCGAGGTAACTGCCGAGGGTTATGAGCCCCTGACCGCTACCAAGACCGTTAACTGGGAGGAGCCTGCTGTTCAGACCCCCGCTCCTGAGATCGTGGTAACCGAGGGCGAAGATGCCTACACCTTCCTTGCAACCGGTGAGGGCACTGTTACCCTCTTCGTTGACAATGTTGAGGTTGAGAACCCCTACGTTGTTAACCGCACCGATGTTGACCAGGTTCTCAACATCACCGCTGTGGCTCATGTTGATGGCCAGACCGACGGTGTTACCTCTGGCGAGTACATCGTTCCCGCTCTCGTAACTCCGCAACTCCCCGACCTCGAGGGTAACATCACTGTTAGTGAGCCCGACGAGAACGGTAACGTGACCATCACCTACGACGGTACCGAGGATGTTACCATCCTGGTTAACGGCGAGCCCTATGAGGACGGTTACCAACTCCAGCCCGGCGAGAACACTCTCGTGATCACCGTTACGGCTGACGGTTACAACACCCTCGAGGAGACCGTAGTTGTTGTTTGGGATGCTCCCCAGCCTCCTTATGAGACCCCCGCTCCCGTGGTTGAGGTCGTAACCAACGAGCACAACGTGGTTGTTACCGCTACCGGTGAGGGTACTGTTATCATCTACGTGAACTACTTCGACGGCAACGGCCCCGTTGCTGTTGCTACCGGCGAGGGTGAGGCTACCTTCACCATCGAGGGCGGCGAAGATATTATGTACGTTGGCGTTTGGGCTACCGCTCAGGCTAACGACGAGGCTCTCGTAGGTATCAGCGATACTCAGTATGTTGAGGTTCCCGCTGGCGGTGGTGTTGGTCCTGAGGATCCCCACATGGTTGGCAAGTGGATCGTCATCGTCGACAAGTACGGTGAGGAGCACTGGTACAACATGGCTGCTAATCCCGAGGATCCCAACTGGTTCTACATGATTACCCTGCACCACAATCCTTGGGGTGACTTCGCAGTGCCCTTCTACTTCATGGTAGACGGTGTACGCATGGGTGCCGAGACCGACATGTACGAGCCCCAGATGGGTACTGCCGAGAACACCATCCTCAACCCCGTATACGAGGGTGAGAACCTGTTCTGTGTTCCTGGTACCTACACCTACAACTTCGGCCTCCAGTACAAGGATGGTCAGTACTACCTGCTCGTTGCTCAGGGTCCGCAGACCGGCATCAACGAACTCGTAGACGGCAAGACCGTTGCTGGTGTACGCTACTTCAACATGGCTGGTCAGGAGATGCAGGAGGCCAACGGTATGACTATCGTTGTTACCACCTACACCGACGGTACCACCACCACCACCAAGGTGATGAAGTAATCTAAGCCTTTAGCGATTAGCCACTGGCTGTTAGCCTTTGGCTATTAGCAGACAATAAAAACGGGCGACCCCCAACAGGGCCGCCTGTTTTTTTATTGTTTTTGGGAACGATATAGATGTTGGCCCTAAGACTGAATGCCGGTACAATAACCGTGCTTTGCACGGGAAATTAAAAGAAAATTTAATTTTAAAATATAATTTGTTCAATTTCCCGCCCGTAGGGCGGTTAATATCACCAATGGGCCAACTGCTATATCGTTGCCTTGTTTTTTACTGGACACGAATGAACTGGAATACCAATTTTCGAGCAATCCGCGTTTCGCGTTTGCCCGGCAGCCTCCTGTTCTAAAACAATTGTCCTTCTCGCCTTTCTTGTCTTCAACAATATGCTCGAGCACCGAAGCGCAAACCAAACTGCGATAACTCAGCAACTTAGCGCCTTAGCGTGAGAAAAATGGCTGAATAGTTACCGCGTGCCATCCCCCTCTCTTAAAAAAAATCAATTTTTTTTTGTCAGTTTAGAAATTTGATTTATCTTTGCAAAACAAGATGAACCAACTAGCATGATTCTTAGTAAGAACCGGACTTGCTAATGATGACTGAAATGACTGACAGACTGCATATTAACGAGGCTTGTGCCGCGGTGATTCTTCGTCGAGGAGACGCTCCCCCTGGCGTTTGACCCTTGTGTGCAGGTGTCAACGATAACCACACTTTACCTTATATATTATTGTATTGCGAGAGAATTATTACCTTTATGACGATGTGAAGTTTAATCCGAAACTCTTTGAAATTTCAAAACCTGATCAACCCCTTAGACTGTTAGAGATTTATTGTTTTTATTCACTTTATAATTATTAATTTAAATTAATTCATTTATGAAGAAATTTTTATTTACACTTTGCGCAGTGTTAGTGGGCTTCGCCGCTAATGCTGATGGCGTGCAACTGCGTATGGTTGATGACAACGGCCAGCCTGTTAGCGAGGTTACTGCTGCTCCCGGCACTGAGGTGACCTTGCACATGCAACTTACCGCTCTTGAGGGTGTTGTAACTGGCCACCAGATCCAGTTCTACATCAACGATCCCGAGGGTAACCACATTGCTACCACCGGCAATGTGATTATCAAGGCTGGTAAGGCTAACCGTTTCGGCCCCGAGGGCATGTCAACGGCTTTGGAGAACAGCACTGCCACAAACGTTAATCCTACGGATGCTGAGCCCGGTGCTTATCGTGCTCTTGGAGCGAACACGTCGTACAACTTGTTCTGGAACATCGATCCTCAGGTTTATATTGACGCATGGAACGTTGCGAATGAGGACGCGGCTACTTCCTTGGACGAGACTGACTACACCGAAGAGATGATCACTCCGGGTAACGTCTATAGGTTTGTCATCTCTTTGAAGGCTGGTTGGGATCAGGAGTATGCTATCCTCGACCTTGATGAGACATTCACCAAGTTCTCGGGCCTCCAGAACCAGTATGTTGACGACATGCAGGTAAAGATCATCAACAGCAACTTCACCCCCGCTGTAACCCTGGCTAATCCCACCATCTCCTTCAATCAGACCGACGATACCCACATGACGGTTACCGTTGCTTGCGAGACCGCAGGTTCTACTCTGATTGTTAATGGTCAGCCCCAGGCTAATCCCTACACCTACGAAGTAACCCGTCCCGACGTTTACACCGCTATGACCGTAAACGTTACCGCTCAGTCTGTTCTTGGCGAAGAGACCAGTGAAGAGGTTACCGGCAGCCAGGCCTTTACTCCCGTTGAGGATCAGCCCACCGCTGATAAGCCCGTGATCACCTTCGCCGAGACCAAGAACGCCAACAACGAGGTTACCCAAGTTGTTGTTCAGATCGAGAACTGGACCAGCGCAACCATCAATGGTGAGGAATTCACCAATGGCCGTGGCGATGTTAAGACCTTCACCGCTAACTATGTTGCTGAGCAGCCCATCCATGTTGAGGCTGTCAACGCTCCTGGTTATCCCTACATTACCAACGATAATGCGGCTGACTACACTCTGAACAAACTCGCTCCGATCGCTTCTGAGGCTGCTCAGTTCAGCACAACCATGGACGATGAGTATGTTTACGTAACCGCTACCGGTCCTGGTGTCGTTCTCTACGACCAGAATGGTAACGTGGTTGATCCTCAGCCGCTCAAGTTGCCGCGTAACGAGTACAGCGAGGAGAATACTGGCTACACCGTAAATGTTCACGCTACCACTCAGCAGCAGGGTGAGCAGGGTCAGTACACCCAGACCGATACTCCTTATGAGGTAAACGTGCCCAACAAGCCCAAGCCCGACGATCCTCAGCCCACTGAGAAGACTCCCATGCCCACCTTCAACGGCAGCACCACCGACGGTATCCACGCTTACTTTATGGAGATCAGTGACATCAATGAAGATGCAGTGATCTACTATCAGGTTTACAAGGATGGCGTTCTCGTTACCGACGAGAATCACCCCGACGGCTGGTTCGTATATGATGGCAAGTTGAGTTTCACCGAGAATGGTAGCTATCGCATCGTGGCTTACGCAGTCGCTCCCGGCATGCTGCCCAGCGATCCCATTGCCACTGAGTTCAATGTTAGCCCGACCACTGGTCTGGTTGACGTAATGAACGGCAAGACTGTTTCTAACGTACGCTACTTCAACATGGCCGGTCAGGAGATGCAGGAGGCCAACGGTATGACTATCGTTGTTACCACCTACACCGACGGTACCAGCAGCGCCGTTAAGGTGATGAAGTAATCCGTCAAGCAATTATTGCTAACTAATAAAAGGGCGACCCCATCGGGGCCGCTCTTTTATTTTTGCACCAGCGCCACCATCTTTTCCAGTCCCTCCAGTTCGTCCAGTTCGTCCAGTTTCTCCAGTTTCTCTGGCTTTTGTTTGTGGGGGTGGGCAGTTTTCTGTATTTTTGCGATGAGAAACCAATCCTTTTCACCCAATGGACAACTCCCCCCGCAAGGTCAATCACTATGATGACGGCACTGCCAGCGTGTTGCGCAAGCCCACCGATTACAAGAAGTTGCGTTTCTATCACCGCAGCGACGTCCTCTACCAGTTGACGCAATCCTTCTGCAAGCGGTACTTCAGGAAATGGGGAGACCGCACTGTCGACCAGATGGTGCAGGCGGCCCGCAGCGGCAAACAGAACATCGTTGAGGGCAGCGTCGACGGACGGACCAGCATGGAGATGGAAATCAAGTTGCTCAATGCCGCCAGGGGCAGCAACCGCGAATTGTGTGAAGACTATCAGGACTACTTGAAACACAGCGACATGGCGATTTGGCAGCCGGGGCATCCCCGCTATAGCGCCATGCTCGACTTCTGCCGCCAGCACTACCTCTATACCGACTACAAAGAACTCTTCCCCAAAATGGACGCCGAGGAGATGGCCAACATGGCGCTGTGCCTTTCTCATCAGGTGGACAAAGCCCTGGAGGCCTATATCGCCCGCAAGGACCGTGAATTCACTACCGAGGGCGGCATCCGCGAGAGGATGACCGCCGCCCGCCTCAACCAGCGCGAGACCCAACGCGAGATCATTGACCGCCAGGCCCGCGAAATCACCCAACTCAAGCAACAAATCGCCCGCCTGCAAGACCAAATCGCCCGCCTGCAGAATCTGGACCGCCGCTGACGCGGCTCGCCTGGACTGACTGGACCGCCGCTCGCGCGGCTCGCCTGGATTGACTGGACCGCCGCTAACGCGGCTCCCCTGGACTGACTGGACCGCCGCTGACGCGGCTCGCCTGGACTGGCTGGACCGCCGCTGCCGCGGCTCGCCTGGACTGGACTGGACCGCCGCTGGCGTGGCTCGCCTGGACTGACTGGACCGCCGCTGGCGCGGCTCGCCTGGACCGGACTGGACCGCCGCTGACGCGGCTCGCCCACTCGCGCGCCTGTCCAGCCCCTCCAGCCTGTCCAGTCCATCCAGCCCTGTCCAGCCCCGTCCAGTTTGTCCAGTTTATCCCGTTTGTCAGTTTCCTGGAGCAAATGGGGTGGAAAGTGAAATCTTTTTAGTAACTTTGCAGGTTAGTTAATTTTATGAGTAAGCAAGTGGAAACAAGATACATTTTTGTTACCGGCGGCGTGGTATCGTCGCTCGGTAAAGGCATCATCGCGTCGAGCATCGCACGCCTGTTGCTCTCGCGTGGCTATAGTGTCACCTGCCAGAAGTTTGACCCCTACATCAACATCGACCCGGGCACGTTGAACCCCTACGAGCACGGCGAGTGCTACGTCACCGTCGATGGCCATGAGGCTGACCTGGACCTGGGGCACTACGAGCGCTTCACCAACATCAAGACCACCCGAGCCAACAATGTGACCACGGGACGCGTCTACCAGAGCGTCATTGACAAGGAACGCCGCGGCGACTACTTGGGCAAGACGGTGCAGATCATCCCACATATCACCGACGAAATCAAGCGCGACGTCAAGTTGCTGGGCACCACCGGCAAGTATGACTTCGTCATCACCGAGATTGGTGGCACCGTGGGCGATATCGAGGCATTGCCCTTCATCGAGGCCATCAGGCAGTTGCGATGGGAACTGGGGCGCCGCTGCATCTGTGTGCACCTCACCTATGTCCCCTACATCAGCGCTGCCAAGGAACTCAAGACCAAGCCCACCCAGCACAGCGTGAAACTGCTCCAGCAGGAAGGCATCCAGCCCGACATCCTGGTGCTGCGCACCGAGCACCAACTGCCCGCCACCATGCTCAAGAAGGTGGCCCAGTTCTGCAACGTCAGCCCCGACGCCGTGGTACAGAGCCTGGACGTGCCCACCATCTATGAGGTGCCCCTCAAGATGCACGAGCAGCGTCTCGACAACATCATCCTCGAGAAGACGGGGCTCTCCAGCGACGGCGAGCCCGACCTCGACAAGTGGAACGAATTCCTGGGCAAACTCAAGGGTGCCCGCAAGGAGGTGCGCATCGGCCTCGTGGGCAAGTATGTCTCGCTGCAGGATGCCTACAAGAGCATCGACGAGAGCCTGTTGCACGCCTGCGCCTACCATGACCGCCGCCTGCGCCTCGACTACATCAACAGCGAGCACATCCACGACGGCAACGTCGAGCAGTTGCTCAAGGACCACGACGGCATCGTCGTGGCACCGGGATTCGGCCAGCGTGGCATCGAGGGCAAGTATATTGCCCTGAGATGGTGCCGCGAGCACGATGTGCCCACCTTCGGCATCTGTCTGGGCATGCAGTGCATGGTCATTGAGTTCGCCCGCAACGTGCTGGGCCTGGCCGACGCCAACAGCACCGAGATGGACGAGAAGACCCCCAACAACGTCATCGACCTCATGGAGGACCAGAAGACGGTGACCAACCTGGGCGGCACGATGCGCTTGGGCGCCTATGCCTGTCGCGTGAAGCCTGGCACAAAAGTTGCAGAGGCTTATGGAAAGACCGACATCGAGGAGCGACACCGTCACCGCTTCGAGTTCAACGACGAGTACCGCAAACAGTTTGAGGACGCCGGCATGACTATCGCAGGCGTCAACCCCGAGAGTGGATTGGCCGAGGTCATCGAACTCACGGGGCATCGCTGGTATATCGGCACCCAGTACCACCCCGAGTACTCCAGCACCGTCTTGAACCCGCACCCCCTCTTCATGTCCTTCATCAACGCCGCCATCACCACCGCAGAGCAATAATTTAAGTTTTAAGTTTTAAGTTGTTAGTTTTAAGTAAGAATACAATTGCCTGATACGTACAACAGACAACTTACAAACGCCGGCGGTAACAAGAATTGTAATAGAGCAATAATATGAAGTCCAGTGATGTAAGAGATCTGAAGGTTTGGCAAAAAGCCATGGACTTGACTGTTGAAATTTATTCTCTGGTCAAACTTTTGCCTCGTGAAGAAGCATATGGATTATCTGATCAAATGCGCAGGTCGGCTGTGTCTATTCCTTCAAATATTGCTGAAGGACAAGGACGCGATACGATGAAAGAATTTGTCAGGTTTTTGTCTATCGCAAGAGGGTCTCTTAGAGAACTGTCAACGCAGTTGGAAATTTGTGAACGAGTCAATTACCTGGATGTATCACAGGTCTCCAGCGCACAAAAGCAAATAGAGGAGATTGATAAGATGCTCAATGCTCTTTCTAATTCTCTCATCCCGTTTTAATACATTATATTTACAGGCGATACAAATCGTACTTACAACTTACAACTTACAACTTACAACTAAAAACTTACAACTATATAATAATGGATAAAAACACTTTGATTGGATTGTTGCTGATGGGACTCGTCGTCATGGGCTTCTACTGGCTGAGCAAGCCCAGTGAAGCGCAACTCGCCGAGCATCAGCGGCAATTGGACTCTATCGCGGCCCTGCAGCAGCAGACCGACCGCGACATCGCTGTCAGCAGCGACGTCATCGACACGCTGAGTGTCTCTGATGTCGCCCGCCTGACCAGTGTGCTCGAAAACATGCCCGACGGCAATGCCGCCATCAACCATGAGGGCGTCGTCCTCAAGTTGCAGGACGGCAACGTCACCGGAACCGTTACCGTGGGCGACACCACCGTCACTTGGGACGAAGTCACTGCCCTGACCAGCAACGCTCCGGCTGTACACAACCAGGCCGTGAAGGCTGTGCAGCAGGCGCTCGACCTCTATGCCAAGAACGGCTCCTTTGCGGCTGCGCTGACGGGTACTGAGCAAACCGTCACCCTCGAGAACGACTCGCTCAAGGTGGAACTCAGCACCAAGGGCGGCATCATCTCGCGCGCCACGCTCAAGGGCTACAAGACCTGGAAGACGCCCCAAGTCATCCTGTTCGACAAGGGCGAAAACGACTACAGTTTCACCCTGGGCAACAACACGCAGCGCTTCGAGACCAAGGACTTCTACTTCGAGCCTACCCAAGTCACCGACACTACCGTGACGATGAACCTGCAACTTGAGGGCGGTGCGCAGTGGGGACTCAAGTACACACTCGTGAAGGATAGTTACATGGTGCGCATGGAGATTGTGCAGAAGGGTATGAACACCATCATCCCGCTCAACATCAATATGCTGGACCTCAACTGGCACCAGAAAATCTCGCGCCACGAGGAGGGCAAGATGTTTGAGGAGCGCAACAGCGCCATCTACTACAAGCACATTGGCAAGGACGGCGACGTGGACTACACCAGCGAGAGCGGCAACGACGAGAAGGAAATCCTGACGGGACTCAAGTGGGTCAGCGCCAAGAACCAGTTCTTCTCGACCGTACTGATTGCCGACAGCGTCCTGAACACGGCCCACATGACCAGCGTCTCGACCGAGAAGGGCACACCCGAATATGAGAAGTACCTCAAGGATGTCACCATCCGCACGATGATTCCCTACTCGAGCGACCAGGCCAACCCCGCATCGTTCTACTTCTATATGGGCCCGAACCGCTACCACATGCTCTCGAGTTATGACAAGTTCTCGCCCAAGGAGGACCTCAAACTCACCCACCTCATTCCCCTGGGATGGAAACTGTTCCGATGGATCAACACGGGCGTTATCATCCCCATCTTTGACTGGCTGGGCAAGTTCATGAGCAACTACGGTCTCATCATCCTGGTGCTGACCATCATCATCAAGGTCGTGCTCTCGCCCCTCACCTACAAGAGTTACATCTCGCAGGCCAAGATGCGCATCCTGGCTCCCGATATTGCCAAAATCAACGAGAAATATCCCAACCAGGAAGATGCCATCAAGAAGCAGCAGAAGACCATGGAACTCTACCGCATGGCCGGCGCAAGCCCCTTCGGCGGATGTCTGCCCATGCTGCTGCAGATGCCTATCCTCATCGCGATGTTCACTTTCTTCCCCTCGTGCATCGAGTTGCGAGGCCAGTCGTTCCTCTGGGCCAATGACCTGAGTGCCCCCGACAAGATCCTGCAGTGGGGCGCACAGATTCCCTTGGTATCCAGCCTGTTCGGCAACCACTTGAGCCTCTTCTGCCTGCTGATGACGGTGACCAACCTGATTTACACCTACATCACGACCAAGTCGCAGGCACAGTCCCAGTCGATGCCGGGAATGAAGTGGATGATGTACCTCATGCCCATCATGTTCATGGTGTTCTTCAACAACTATGCCTCGGGCTTGAGTTACTACTACTTCATCTCGCTGCTGATCACCATCCTGCAGACCTACAGTTGCCGCCTCTTCGTCACCGAGGACAAGGTGCGTGCCACCATCGCTGCCAATGCCTCCAAGCCCAAGAAGAAATCCAAGTGGATGGAGCGCATGGAGCAGGCTCAGAAGATGCAGCAGATGCAACAGCAACAGCGCAATAATGCCGCCAAGGGTGGCAACAAGCGTCGCCGCTGATGGGCCGCGATGAAACTTTTTGAACAATTAGCGCGTCTAATGCAAAGAATACGTATTGTGTCATTTCTTAATTTTTAGAATTATGTTTATCCACAATTGCCCCCAGTGCGGGCAGCAGTACAGCACTGAAGACAAAGTGAGCCCCGTGAAGTGCCCCAATTGCGGCACCGAAATCAACGTGACCTATCCCGAAGAGCCGCAGCAGCCTCAGCAGCCCGGTTATCAGCAGCCTCAGCAGCCTGGTTACCAGCAGCAACAGCAGCAGCCTGGCTATCAGCAGCCCGGCCAGCAGCAGGGCTACCAGCAGCAACAGGGTTATCAGCAGCAGGGCTACCAGCAGCAGTATGGTACCAAGCCGCCCGTCAACTATGGCAACGTCTTTGATCCGGGTCCCTCGGGCAAGAGCCGTGGCGTCACTGCCTTGCTGGCCATCTTCCTGGGAACGCTTGGCATCCACTACTTCTATGTGGGCAAGACCGTGCCTGGCGTAGTGTTCATTCTGGTATCGTTGGTTACCTGCTTTTCTCTCACCGCCATCGCAAGTCTCGTTCAGGGCGTTCTGCTCCTGACGTCGACCACCGAGGAGGACTTCGAGAATAAGTGGATCAACCCCGTGAACTCCTTCCCGCTCTTCTAAGGGAGACCGACGGGTACTATAATGGGTAATCGACAAGCGGCAACGCGCCCCGACTTCATCAAGTGGCTGCTCCTCTTCGGGGCGGCAGCAGTTGTTGTGCTGTTGGCGGGCTATGCCGCTTGGCGTTACATCCTGCCGCATTCAGTCGACGTGGACCGCAGCCGCTACCCGGTAGCGGGCATCGACGTGTCGAGCCACAACGGCGACATCGACTTCGACCGAGTGCGACAGGCCGATTACCAGTTCGTCTTCATCAAGGCCAGCGAGGGCAAGACCTTCAAGGACCCCGCATTCGCGCGCAACTACGACGGTGCGCGACAGGCGGGCCTCAAGGTGGGCGCCTACCACTTCTTCCGCAAGAACCGCACGGGGCAGGAACAGGCCGACAACTTCCTTGACGTCATCAAGGGACGCACGCTCGACCTGCCGCTGGTCATCGACCTGGAGGACGACTGGGGCAACGGTGCCACCACCAGCCACGACACGGCTGTCAAGCGCCTGCTCGACATGATTGCCGTGCTCAAGGGCAAGGGCTACCAGGTGATGATTTACACCAACAACGACGGCTACGACAAGTACTACAAGGACCTGCTGGGCGATTGTGACCTGTGGCTCTGCTCGTTCACCAGCCCCGACCGCCTCAACATGCCGCACCTCATCCAGCAGTACAGCCACGAGGGCGAGGTCGACGGCGTCGAGGGCGAAGTCGACCTGAACGTGTTCCGCGGCACCGTCAGCGAGTGGGAACGCTACCTGCAGCGAGTCAATCAATAAGTCCAAACCAATGCTCCACAACGATGAAACAAGCAATGAAACCCATCTCCCGCATTTTGCTGTTGCTCCTCATGCTGCTGCCGGCGTGGACCCCTGCCACGGCGACGGTCTACACCTGGAGCCGGTATGACCTCTCGTTCGAGACGCCCGACGACGGTTTCGTCACCTACATGAGCAACACCCGCTTTGAAATCCAGTGGGAGGATATGGTCATGACCGTGCATCTCTACAGTAAGGATAAGGGCGACGACAAGAAACTGCTCAACGAGAACCTGCAGCGCAAAGCCCTGGGCTTCAATATGTATGACCTCAACAACGGCAAACTCAAGGTCAAGGGCTTCAAGAAGACCTACAGCATCTACGGCACCATGCCCGACGGCTCACGCGCCATCATTGCCGACCTGGTGTCCAAGCGCCAGAACCTCATCGTCGAGGTGACGGTCAACTATCTGTATGGCAACAGGGAGGTCGTGGAGGACATGATCAAGTCGTTTGCCGAGAACAAGCAGCAGAAACCCAACCATGAGCGCAAGCGCCAGAAGGTGCAGACCAAGCAGGATGCCGACCGCCAGCAACGCGAGAAGCAGAAGCAGGAAAACCAGCATCAAGAGCGCAAAAAAGAGAAACTCTATGATGCCTGATACCTGGCATCACAGCAAGATAACGACCAATAATCCTGATAAAAACCTAACGCATGATGAGAAAGAAACTGATATTGACCGCCTGTCTGGCCATCGCCGCCGCCATCCCTGCTGCGGCTTGGTCCTATGATAACGCCCCGGATAACACCCCGGGCAACAATATGCTCTATGCTCCGCTGGTCTATGACCACTATGCAGCCGACGAGGCCGCCCATCCCGCGGCTCCGGCCAGCAAACTCTATGCCCTTGACGCCGGCGACGAGTGGCTGCAGGAAGCAATGGAAAACTCTGAACGCGCCCATGACGTGCGCTACAGGGCCATGATCGGCAATCCGCAACTGGTGGCCTACAATGCCAACCGCCTGCCCGAGGCGCCGCCCGAGGGTGTCATCCCCGGCGATCCGCACCAGGGCAAACTCACCATTGCGCCGCAGCAGATTACCGCCCCCGAGGACGTCACGCCTGCCGATGCTCCCCCCTTGCAGTTGCACAACTGGCTGCACGTGTTCAACGCCTCGCTGCAGTTCACCCAGGCCTACATCAGCGGCAACTGGTACCAGGGCGGCGAGAACAACCTGGCGCTGCTCGGGTCCATCAACTGGAACTGCAACCTCAATCAGGATATGCACCCCAACTGGCTGTTTAACAATGCGCTGTCCTACAAACTCGGTGTCGCCACCACCCACGGCGACAGCATCCGCAACTACCTCATCAACGAGGATAACTTCCTGTTCACCTCGCAGTTGGGTTACAAGGCTGTCAAGAACTGGTACTACAGCGCCATGCTGCAGTTCACGACGCAGTTCATGAACAACTACAAGACCAATACCCGCACCATGACGGCGGCCTTCCTCTCCCCGGCCGAACTCAACCTCGGTCTTGGTATGACCTATAACTACAAGAAGGCCGACGACCGCATGTTCACCCTGGCCATCGCGCCCTTGTCCTATAACCTGAAGTACTGCCGCAACATCACCGACATCGATCCCACGCGCTTTGGCATCGACGCCGGCCACCACTGCAAGAGCAGTTTCGGTAGCAACTTCGAGGCCAAGTGGTTGTGGCGTTTCACTCCCAATGTGATGCTCACCTCCAGGCTCTATATGTTCACCAACTACCAGTATGTCCAGGGCGACTGGGAGAACACCCTCGACCTGTCGATCGGCAAGTACCTGACGACGCAGTTGTACACCCATCTCAGGTTTGACCGCTCCAGGACCCGCGACGACGACTGGAACTACTGGCAGTTCAAGGAGATTCTCAGCCTGGGTGTCGTCTATCGCTTTGCCACTGTCAACTGATAAACCCTGCCGATGAAACTCCATGTCGCACTCATCGTCCCCCTGTTGTTGCTGATGCCCCTGGTGGCGCTGGCAAAGGGTGGGGTGGTGCCCAAAAAGTCGGTCGTCATCGACGGACTCGACGTGGACTCGATGCGGGTGCGTCTCGATGAGACCGACATGCAGCCGCTCGAGGGCATCTGGTACTATCCCAACGAGGAGATGACCTTGGGCATCGAGCGTTATCACGGCAAGCACAACATCGGCTACCGCATCATCTTGCTCGAGTCCCCCGACATCAACGTCATGCCGGGGACGGTCATCGGATATATCGCCGCCACGGCCGTCGACAGCAAGTACCAGTTGTGGCTCTACAGCCAGCGCGACCGCGTGACGCTCATCAAGCCTCTGGAGTGCGTCGCCACGCTCGACGATGCGGCGACAACGCTCACCTTCGACCCGCCACACTGGAAGGTCAAGGTCAGGCTCAACGTCGCCCGGTTCCTGCCGACGCTGTTCAATGCCGTGAGCATCGTTCCCGAAAAAACGGGCGAGCGACTGCCCGTGGGATTCCGCAAAATCTATCCCGAAGGTGTTGGAAACAAGAAGTTTAACCGCATTCGTTACCTGTGATGAGACGTAGCAGCCAATTGCTTTTGACGCTGTCGGCCCTCCTGTTGCTGCTCGTTGCGGGCACCTTGGATATGGGGGCTCGCGTGCGCTCCACGCGCAAGAACCTGCGCAGCACCGAGGTGCCGGTCGCTGTCCTCGACACGGTGGACGGCCTGCTCCCTGACAGCCTCATGACGGTCGACCCCGCTGCCGTGACCATCAAGGGCTTCGCCAAGCGGGCCAGCGACAGCAAGGAGTCGTTCTTCATCACCAACAACACCCGTCACCGCATGAGTGCCGTCAGGCTGCTGATGCGCTACACGACCATGAACGGCGAACTGCTCACGCAGCGCTCGGTCACCGTGCCGGTCAGCCTCAAGCCCGGCGAGACCAAACTCGTCGAGGTCAAGTCCTTTGACGTGCAGCGCCTCTTCTACTACTATGCTGGGCCGCAGCCGCGCAAACAGGCGACTCCCTTCAAGGTGTCCTACCGGCTCACGGGCTATGACGTCCCGGTGGGCAACTGACACTGATAATCATTCCATTCACAATAACTAAATCAAAAACAAGAGAAAAATGAAGCACTATTCAATCAAACTGTTATCGGCTGTTCTGCTGGCCATCGCCGGATGGACTGCTGCCGATGCGTGCACCAACCTGCTGGTGGGCAAGAACGCCAGTGCCGACGGCTCGACCATCATCACCTATGCCGCCGACAGCCACACCCTCTTCGGTGACTTGCAGTATCTGCCCGCTGCCGACCATCCCGCAGGCGCTATGCGCGAAATCATCGACTGGGACAGCGGCAAGCGCATGGGTGCCATCCCCGAGGTGCCCCACACCTATGCCGTCGTGGGCAACATGAACGAGCACCAGGTGACCATCGCCGAGAGCACTTGGGGTGGCCGTGAGGAACTCTGGGACCTCAATGGCAAGTCCATCATCGACTATGGCAGCCTCATCTACATCGCTCTGCAGCGCTCCAAGACCGCCCGTGAGGCCATCAAGGTGATGACCGAACTGGTGGCCAAGTACGGCTATGCCAGCGAGGGTGAGTCCTTCTCGATTGGTGACCCCAACGAGATTTGGATTATGGACATGATCGGCAAGGGACCGGACGAACTCGGTGCCGTTTGGGTAGCCGTGCGCATCCCCGATGACTGCATTGCCGGACACGCCAACAACCCCCGCATCTGGAAGTTTGACATGAAGGACAAGAAGAACGTCATGTACAGCAAGGACGTCATCTCGTTTGCCAAGAAGAAAGGCCTCTACAGCGGTAAGGATGCCGACTTCGCCTTCGCACCCGTTTATCAGAAGTTTGATGCCGGTGCCCTGCGTGGCTGCGACGCCCGCGTGTGGAGTTACTTCAACCGCTTCCACAAGGGTATGGATGCCTACCTGCCCTTCATCTATGGCAAGACCAGGGCCGATGAGGACGTGATGCCGCTCTACGTGAAGCCCGACCGCAAGATCAGCGTCCGCGATATGCAGAACATGATGCGCGACCACTTCGAGGGAACGCCGTTCGACATGACCGTCGATCCCGGTGCCACCACCGCCTATGGCGTGCCCTACCGTTGGCGCCCCATGGACTTTGAGGTCGACGGCGTGAAGTACAGCCAGGAACGTGCTATCGCCACACAGCAGACCGGATGGGTATTTGTGTCGCAGATGCGCTCGTGGATGCCCGATGAGGTAGGCGGTTGCTTCTGGTTTGGCGTCGATGATGCCAACACGGCCGTCTTTGTGCCCATGTACTGCTGCATCACCCAGGTACCCGAGAGTTACCGCCAGGGCAAGGCCGACATGTACACCCTCGACTGGGACTGCGCCTTCTGGGTGAACAACTGGGTGGCCAACCAGGCCTATGCACGCTACTCACAGATGATTGGCGACATCCGCAAGGTACAGGGCGAAATCGAGGATAACTTTGCCAAGAAACAGTCGGTCATCGAGGCCGAGGCCACGTCGCTGCTCACCACCGACCGCGCTGCTGCCGTCCGCCTGCTGACCAACTACTCGGTCAACGCCGGACAGGACGCGACCGCACGTTACAGGAAACTGGGCGAGTACCTCTTTGTCAAGTATCTCGACGGTAACATCAAGAAGGAGAAGGACGGCAAGTTTGAGCGCAACGAGTACGGAACGCCCGCTTCGCCCACCTTTGCCGGTTACAACCAGGAGTATTACGACATGATTGTCAAGGGTCCCAACGGCGGCGACAGGCTCAAAGTCGAGGAGCCCGAGTGGTAAACACTTGGCGTTGAACAATCATCCGCAACTAAAAAAGCCGCATCGATATCACATCGGTGCGGCATTTTTATCTGTTTACTTAATCTTGTTTGCTTGATGACTTGTATTATTCAACTAATAACTAATTCACTTTTTCACACTGCAAAATTACCTCCGCCTCACGGGACCCACAATCACTACAATGAGGCATTTTTACCCGTTTTTATCATCATTTTATGGGATTTTGGGCAAAAATCGCCTCCCGATGCCGTCTTTTTGGCAGATATTGATTAACTTTGTTCATTCGTTAAATCCAAAAATGAAAAAGACTATGAAAAGATTCTCGCTGATTTTGGCCCTGTGTCTGCTTGCCATCGCGGCTCAGGCTCAACTGTTGTGGAAAGTGAGTGGCAACGGTTTGGCAAGGCCCAGTTACATTATGGGAACCCACCACATGGCTCCCGCTTCGATGATTGACGAAATCGCCGGAATGGACATTGCCCTCGAGGGCTGCGACATCGTCGTGGGCGAGATTGAGAAGGACAGCCTGATGGGCCAGGAAGCACAGATGCGCATGGCTAAGCACATGATGGCTCCGGCCGACAGTACGCTCGACAAACTCTTCACCCCCGAGGAATATGCCATCGTGGAGCAGGTATTCGATAAGTATTTCGGTGCCATGGGCGTGAAACTCAGCCAGATGAAGATGCTGAAGCCTAACGCCATCAGCACCCAACTGCAGGCCATGCAGGCCCTCAAGTATTTCCCCAACTTCGACGCCAACAACCTCATCGACGTGGCCGTGCAGGAGCGCGCCAATGCCCTTGGAAAGCCGTCGGCAGGCTTAGAGACCCTGCAGGAGCAGATCGACCTGCTGTTCAACACGCCGCTGACCGAGCAGGCCGAGGGTTTGCTCGAGGCTTGCAAGCAGGACGATAAATTCCTCGAGCAGTCGGTAGCCCTCAGCGAGGCCTATGCGACCCAGAACCTCGACCGCATCTTGACGGTGATTACCGAGAGCACCGAGGGCGAGGACAAGGAGGAGGCTCTTGATGCGCTGCTCTATGAGCGCAACCGTGCATGGGTGCCCAAACTCGTCGAGATGATGCCCGAGCGTGCCTGCCTGGTGTGCGTTGGTGCCGGCCACCTGCCCGGACCGCAGGGCGTGCTGCAACTGCTGCGCGACCGCGGCTACACGGTCGAGCCCATGCAGTAACGGGGACATCATTGTTAATATCAAAAACATAAGGCTCAAAGTATTGTGCATTCATTAAAAATGCACTACCTTTGTCGCATTATTCAACAATACAACATCAATTTTGGACCCTGACCCGTTATCGTGCCTGTTATCGGTACTCTGTTTAGCAAGCCTCCAGTCGCTTGTCACTTTCAACACGCCCACATTGGGCAGCATCATAGCCATCATTGTCGCCGTATTTGGACTTTTCCTGTCGGCTTTTAATTCGGGCAGCGAGATTGCCTATTTCTCGTTGCGCCCCGATGACATCGACGACATCGAGGACACACACCGGCGTGAACGCGTGAGGGAACTGCTGGCCAAGCCCGAGAAGTTGCTGGCCACCATCCTGGTGGGCAACAACCTGGTCAACATCATGATTGCCATCGTGTTGAACTTCGCAATGAATCAGATATTCGAGTTTCACAGCACGGTGCTGAACTTCATCGTCCAGACCATCATCCTCACCTTCCTCATCCTGCTCTTCGGCGAGGTGATTCCCAAACTGTATGCCACCAATTTCAACCTGAAGTTCGCTGCGATGGCCTCGGCACCGCTCAAGGCCGCCGTCAAGATATTCTCGCCGCTCACCGCTCTGCTGGTGCGCAGCACGAGCCTGGTCAACAAGGTCGTGCCTTCACAGACCGAGGAACTCTCGGTCGATGACCTCACGCGCGCCCTCGAGGTGAGCGAGGTCAAGAACCCCGACGAGAAGGAACTGCTCGAGGGCATCCTCTCGTTCGGCGACAAGACCGTCAGCGACATCATGCGCCCCCGTGTCGACGTTGTCGACATCGACCAGGACGACGACTTCGACGAGGTCGTCCGCAAGGTCATCGAGACCGGCTACTCGCGCATGCCCGTCTACGAGGAGACCCCCGACAACATCAAGGGTATCCTCTATGCCAAGGATTTGCTGCCCTATATCGGCAACAGGGACAACACCTTCAAGTGGCAGACACTCATGCGCCCCGCCTATTTCGTGCCCGAGACACGCATGCTCGACGACCTGCTCGAGGACTTCCGCCGCAAGAAGATGCACATGGCCATCATCGTCGATGAGTATGGCTGCACCCAGGGCATTGCTACCCTCGAGGACGTGCTCGAGGAAATCGTCGGCGAAATCAACGACGAGTATGACACCGAGGAGAAATTCTATAACCGCATTAGCAAGGATACCTGGATATTTGACGGCAAGACGTTGTTGAGCGACTTTGCCCGCACCCTCGACATCGACGAGGAGGAACTCGGCGAGCATGCCGAGGAGGCCGAGACCATTGCCGGCTTCCTGCTCGACCTCAAGGGCGATTTCCTCAAGGAGAAAGAGGTCGTCAACTACGAGCGCTTCACCTTTACCGTTGTCAAGGTCATTAAGCACCGCATCGCCAAAATCAAAATCACAGTCAAGGATGCCGCCGAGACGGCCGGCAAGTGAAGTTGGCACGGCTTTTGCTATGATGGTTGCAGTACAAACCATTATAGTGATGTTTCCAATGACTAACGCTAGAACTTTTGCATTCGATGGCTATGCCTCCCACTTCAACGAGTCGGCCTTGTGGCGCAAGTTGAAGAAGGTGGCCGGCAAGGTGGGCCGCAAGGCGGTTTACCATGTGCTTGTGCTCTATTACGTCGCTCGCGACCCCGCTGTGCCGACAAGCCTCAAGATCAAGGTGTTTGGTGCCTTGGGCTACTTCATCTTGCCGCTGGATTTCATCCCCGATGCCATCTTGGGACTCGGCTTTACCGACGACATTCTGGCCCTGGCCTGGGCGGTCTTCTCGCTGAGGAAGTACATCACCCCCGACATCAAGGCCAAGGCGCGAGCCCGTGTCGATCAGTGGTTCGGAGCGCAGCAGAACAGTCGCCCGAGCGGCACCAATGTCGCCCCCTGGCATGTCGCCCCCGATGACCCCCGCATCATCGACGTCGAGGCCGAGGAATACTAAAACAAGAGGCTATAGAGGAATCCCCCTATAGCCTCTTGTTTATTTGTAGATTATCTATAGCCCCTATAGAATCTTTTATCTTTTATCTTTTATCTCTTATCTCTTATCTTTTATCTGTTATTTAACGTAGAAGTCGCTCGAGACGCCCACGCCACCGGCTTTCAGTTTGCCGTACTTGCCGTCGCCCTGATACTTTTGGGTCCACACGCGTTCTGAGCATTTCTTTCCGAGTTCGTCCTTGGTGACGATGTAGCCGTAGATGTTGCGGCGCTCGGGCACGATACCCTTCATCACGACATCCCAGTCGTTGCTGGTGATGATGACGTCAAGGACATTGGGGTCGTCGGCCTTGGCGATGGCAAGAGCCTCGGCTTTGAACTTGGCGTGCATCGAGCCGGCCTTGGGCATGGGCTTGTAGTCGATATTCTCGGGCGTGTTATTCGCGATGGCTTGATCTGCTGCATTGGCATATACATTCTGATTATAGTACATGTATTTTTGAGTATTACTGTACTTCTCGCCGAGTTCGTCCCATAATTGAGGGGTGTTCTTGGTGAAAATTTGGAACAGGTGCATCTGCTTGGCACATTTCTTGGCACCTTCCAGGTCCGCAGCGTTCAGGAAGGAACCTTGTCCCCCGAGGGTGGCGAAGACATATTTTCCATTACGACTCACTAGAGTGATGCCTTGAGCCGAACCTTTTGCACGGTACTTGTTCGCCGTCATCAGGCTCCCTTTAGTTGAAACGCTCACAGCGCCATTAGCATCTTCAGTGACTTTCGTGCTGTTGATCAAGACGAGGGTCCAGGAACTGATTTTGTCATAGAATTGCCAATAGCGTTCATTCTCTTTCTGGATACTTTCCCAGAGTTTTACGTCATAGTCAGGTCCGGAGTTGATTTTGTCGAGCGTATGGTTGTGCTTGAAACGGGCATCCAACTGGCTCCTGAGTTCTTTCAACCCGTCCTCGGTGATGTCCATCTCGGCCATGCGATCCACAAACTCCTCCATGCCGATGCCGTTATAGGTGCCGTTCGGGTCCATGACCCAGGGCAGGGGAGGACGTTGGGTTTCAAGGGCACTCATCTTGGCATCGTCCTTGGCCTTTTTGGCTTCTTTCTTGACATCCTCTTTCTTCTTCTCAACGACTTGCTCGGCTTTCTTCTTGGCCTTGTTGACCAGGCCGCCCAACTGGGCATTGGCAGTCGTGGGTACGCTCATTGCTGCCATGGTGATGGCGGCAACCAGTAATGTCTTGATTGTTCTTGCTTTCATCATGTAAAAAGTTTTTAGGTTGATATAATAAAGAATGAAGTTGCTAATTGGAGCATATTATTGCTTAGTCTAGACAAAGATAGGTATTAATTCTCAATTCTACAAGAGTTTGTGCATAAAAACGAGGGTGAACGTCATAATGACGCTCACCCTCGTTCCCTTAGGGTTGGGATTAAATTCCTTTTTTAGTTCTGCTCCTCCTTGGGGGTGTCCTGGATCACGTTGATGTAGGTGTGACCAGCGCGGTGCTGGAACTCTACAGTGCCGTCAACCAGAGCATACAGAGTGTGGTCCTTGCCCATGCCAACGTTCTTGCCGGGACGATGCTGGGTACCGCGCTGACGGCGGATGATGTTACCGGCTTTGGCAAACTGACCACCAAAAATCTTCACGCCGAGGCGTTTGCTTTC
>JAEEGL015198130.1_pt1 | contig 25939 bp, 25 predicted proteins | sample 9134231 | NCBI WGS metagenome assembly JAEEGL01 (sample SAMN16246548, study PRJNA631951) | gut metagenome | biome: gut microbiome; feature: rumen; material: fiber-attached | host: Bos | place: Iran: Karaj | collected 2018-10 | reverse complement strand
TTCAGACGTTCGGCCTCGCTCTCGGAGATATAGCCCGCTTTGGCCATCTGGCCGAGGACAATGTTGCGACGCCCCAGAGCACGCTCTTCGTGGCGCACGGGATTGAACAGCGAGGGATTCTTGCACATGCCAATGAGCAGTGCACTTTCCGTAATGGTCAGTTCCTTCGGTTCCTTGCCGAAATACGTACGGGCAGCGGTCTTCAGACCTACCGCATTGTAGAGAAAGTCGAAGTGATTGAGGTACATCGACAGAATCTCGTCCTTCGTGTAGAAACGCTCCAGCTGCACCGCTATCACCCATTCGATAGGCTTCTGCATCAGACGTTCTGTCACACTTCCGGCCTTGGCTGAATAGAGTTGCTTGGCCAGTTGCTGGGTGATGGTACTGCCTCCGCCCGCACTCTGCTGCCGGAGAAGTCCGCGCTTGATCAGGGCACGGAACACAGCCCGGAAGTCGATGCCTGAATGTTCGTAGAAGCGCACGTCCTCTGTCGCCACCAGTGCCTGAATGGTGGACGAATCGATGTCATCATAGCTGACGAAGATGCGGTTAGCTCGCGTATAGCTCCATGTGCCCAGCAGGTGACCGTCAGCTGAAATGACCTGCGAGGCGAACTTGTTGACAGGATTTTCCAGTTGCTTCAAATCCGGTACATAACCGATATACCCTTTGGCAATGGCCCAAAAGGCACCTGCCGTAGCTCCGATAACGAGCAACAAGACAATCCAGAGGATGATAAATAACGTTTTTCTCATAATTGACCTTTACGAAAGTCGAATTGGGTTGCAAAAATAGTGATTTTATCTCAAACTTCGTGCATGAAATGAAGAAAAGTTATCTTTTTTGCCATTCTTCGTAAACTTCCTGCCACTTCTTGACCTTTCTTTCGATGTTTTGGCGTAAATTTGCGCAGCAAAAAGCACATTTTAGATATGAATAGAAGTCTTGTCACCATTGCAGACCATTCGCGAGAGAAAATTGAATACCTCATACGAATGGCGCAGGAGTTCGAGCGGCAGCCTAACAGACTGTTGCTACAAGGTCGTGTCGTCGCCACGCTCTTCTTTGAACCCAGCACACGCACCCGCCTGAGTTTCGAAACGGCTGCCAACCGCCTGGGAGCACGCGTTATCGGTTTTGCCGACCCTAAAGTCACGAGCGGCACGAAGGGCGAAACGCTGAAGGATACCATTATGATGGTATCGAACTATGCCGACATCATCGTCATGCGCCACTACCTGGAAGGCGCGGCACGCTATGCCTCGGAGATCGCACCCGTTCCCATCATCAATGCCGGCGATGGTGCCAACCAGCATCCCTCACAAACCATGCTTGACCTGTACACCATCTACCAGACACAGGGCACGCTGGAAAACCTGAACATCTACCTCGTCGGCGACCTGAAGTACGGACGCACGGTACACTCACTGCTGATGGCCATGCGCCACTTCAACCCCACCTTCCATTTCATTGCCCCCGACGAACTGGCCATGCCGCAGACCTACAAGGACTATTGCCGCCAGCACCAGATTCGCTACGTGGAGCATCAAGAATTCGACGCCGAAGTCATCGCGGGTGCAGACATATTGTATATGACGCGCGTGCAACGCGAGCGCTTCACCGACCTGATGGAATATGAACGCGTGAAGGATCGCTACCTCCTGAAACTGGATATGCTGGCCAAGGCACGTCCTAACATGCGCATACTGCACCCCCTGCCACGCGTCAATGAGATTGAATACAGCATCGATGACGACCCGCACGCCTACTACTTCCAGCAGGCTCGCAACGGACTCTTCAGCCGCCAGGCTCTCATCTGCGATGCCCTCGGAATAACCATCGACCAAGTCATTAACGACAAGACTATAATTGCATGAAAAGAGAACAACTTATAGTGTCCGCACTGGACCACGGAACCGTCATTGACCACATTCCCTGCGAACGTCTCTTCGAGGTCATCAACCTCTTACATCTCGACCAGATGAGCAATAAGGTCACCATCGGTTTCAACCTCAAGTCCCAGAAGATGGGAACCAAGAGCATCATCAAGATTGCCGACAAGTTCTTCACAGACGAGGAACTGAATCAGCTCTCCGTGGTGGCTCCCAACGTATCCCTGTCCATCATCCGCGACTACGAAGTGGTGGAGAAGAAACAGGTATGCCTGCCGGATGAACTGACGAGCATCATCCGCTGCAACAACCCCAAGTGCATCACCAACAACGAACCCATGCACACCTTCTTCCATGTGGTCGACAAGCAGCAGGGCATCGTTCGCTGTCATTACTGCAATCACGAACAAAACATCAAAGAAGTAAAACTGGTATAAATCGTAAACACTTTATTTATTGAATATGAAAAGAGACACCACAATCTTCGAACTCATCCAGAAGGAACGTGCCCGTCAGGAGCGCGGCATCGAGCTCATCGCATCAGAGAACTTCGTAAGCCCCCAAGTTATGGAAGCTATGGGGTCGCCACTCACCAACAAGTATGCTGAAGGATATCCTGGGCACCGCTACTACGGTGGATGTCAGGTTGTTGACCAGGTAGAGCAGCTGGCTATAGACCGTGTCTGCGAACTCTTCGGAGCCGAATATGCCAACGTGCAGCCTCACTCCGGTGCACAAGCCAACGCCGCCGTGTTCCTTGCCTGCCTGAATCCCGGCGACACCTTCATGGGCTTGAACCTCGACCACGGCGGCCACCTCTCTCATGGCTCCCTCGTCAATACCTCTGGTATCATCTATCGTCCCATCGGCTACAACCTCAACAAGGAAACCGGTCGCGTGGATTACGATGAGATGGAACAGCTGGCATTAGAACACAAGCCCAAACTACTCATCGGCGGTGGCTCGGCCTACAGCCGCGAGTGGGACTACAAGCGTATGCGCGAGATTGCCGACAAGGTAGGTGCTATCTTCATGGTCGATATGGCCCACCCGGCAGGACTCATTGCCGCAGGACTCCTCGACAACCCGCTGAAATACGCACACATCGTCACCTCCACCACCCACAAGACCCTGCGCGGTCCGCGTGGCGGCATCATCTTGATGGGCAAGGACTTCGAGAATCCGTGGGGAAAGAAAACACCGAAGGGTGTCGTGAAGATGATGTCAGCGCTGCTGAACAGTGCTGTCTTCCCGGGAATCCAAGGCGGTCCCCTGGAACATGTCATCGCCGCCAAGGCCGTAGCTTTCGGCGAAGCCCTGCAGCCCGAGTTCAAGGAGTGGGCAGCTCAGGTCAAGAAGAACGCCGCCTGCCTCGCCAGCGAACTCATCAAGCGCGGCTTCGACATCGTCAGCGGAGGTACGGACAACCACTCCATGCTTGTGGATCTGCGCAGTAAGTACCCCGACCTCACGGGTAAGGTTGCCGAGAACGCCCTCGTTGCCGCAGACATCACCGTGAATAAAAACATGGTACCCTTCGACAGCCGCAGCGCCTTCCAAACCAGTGGCATTCGTCTGGGCACACCCGCTATCACCACCCGCGGAGCCAAAGAAGACCTCATGATCAAGATTGCAGAGCTCATCGAGCGCGTGCTCAATGCCCCCGAGAACGAACAGGTGATAACGGCCGTTCGCACTGAAGTCAACGACATCATGAAGGACTACCCCCTATTTGCATACTAAAATCCCCTCACTATGGAATACCTATCCAATGGAATCCTCGAATTAGAGATATCGCCACGCGGTGCGGAGCTACAAAGCGTCCGCCGTGTGGCGTGTCCCATGGAATATCTCTGGCAGGGCGACGCCACCTACTGGGACCGTCGCTCGCCTGTGCTATTTCCCAATGTAGGCAAGGTCTGGCAAAACACCACACACGTCAACGGCCAGCCCTACACCCTGTACCAGCATGGTTTCCTGCGCGACATGGTTTTCAAGAAGATTGCAGACGAGGACCGTCACCTCGCTTTCATTTGCTGTGCTGACGACGAGAGCCGTAATGTCTATCCCTTTGATTTCCAGGTGCGCATCGACTACCGTCTGCTGCGCAACGTGATCACTGTGGAGTGGACCGTGGAGAACAAGGGAGACCAGGAGATGCCCTTCCAGATTGGAGCGCACCCCGGCTTCAACTATCCCCACTTCCACCTCGACGATGACCTCCACGGATTCCTCTCGTCCGATGCTGCCTCTCCCTGGAGCAGCACACGCTGCGACGGTGGCTTCACCCACCCCGATGCTTTCGATGTCGAGGTTCCGCACGATGGTCTGCTGCCCCTGACGAATGAGACCTTCCGCTGCGACACCATTCTCGAGATGACCGGACGCATGCACCGCATCACCCTCCACGACAAAGATGGCAAACCCTTCGTCACCATTCGCCACAAAATGCCCATCACCGCCATCTGGTCACCCTGCGATGGGCGCGCTCCCTTCATCTGCATCGAACCGTGGGAGGGATGCTGCGACCCCGAAGGCTACGTGGGCGAATTCAGCAACCGCCACTACACCCACCTCCTGCAACCAGGACAGCAGTGGCACACCTCTTATGACATCATCATAGAATAACGTGCTATCCATACTCATCCCCACCTATAATTATAACGCACGCGCGCTCGTAGATTCCTTGCTATCCCTGGCCCGAGCCGAGGAGCAAGAGGTGGAGATTATCATTGGCGACGACGGTTCGGCCACAGAAACCGGATGGTTTGATGAACTACCGACGTCCGCTTCCCTGAAGGTCTTCCGGGCTGCGGAGAACTTGGGGCGGTCGCGCATCAGGAACAAACTGGCGGATGAAGCAGCCGGACAATGGCTGCTATTCATCGACTGCGATGCTCTGGTCACTCCCGACTTCTCCCTGCGTCGATACATGGAAGCAACCGCAGAGGCCGATGTGATATGCGGAGGCATACGCCACCCGGAGACACTGCCCTACCCTGGCTGTGAACTACGCTGGCGCTATGAGCGGGAAGCAGAACGGCGTTTCACCCCACAACGACTGAACGCCCAGCAGCACGTACCTTTCCGCACATTCTCCTTCCTGATTCAAAAAGACCTCTTCCAAGAAGTGCGCTTCGACGAGAATATTCGCAACTACGGTTATGAGGACGTGCTCTTCGGCAAGCAACTGGAACGGCGCGGTGCCCGTATCCTCTACATTGATTGCCCACTCCTCAACGGAGACATTGAGCCCAATGATGTCTTCCTCGCCAAGACCGAAGAAGCACTGCGCACCCTCGTTGCACTCCAAGGAAGCATCGCGGACTATATTGCGCTGGAACGGACAGTCCTACGTCTGCAACGATACCACCTCACCCGCCTGCTGCTCGCCTGCTATCGCCTCACCCGCCCTCTGCTCCGTCGCAACCTCCTCAGCCGACACCCCCTTCTTTCTCTATTTGCCTTCTATAAACTCGGTTATTACCTAAATATCAAATAAGATATGATCACAAGGACTTTCCATTTCTGCTTACCAGATACCCCCTTTCTCTTTGGAAGAAAAGGCCTGATGAGCCTGTTACTCAGTTTGCTTTCTCTACCCCTCTTCGCTCAGACTACGGAAACCTACGTTAATCACTCCAGCGGATTAGTTTTGGCTTTCAATGCAGAAAAGGACCGGGGAGTGATTGTAGCACCGGGTAATTCCATAGCCCAGAAACTCACCTTGGTATCCAACACCGACGGCACCTGTGGCATCGCGTGCACGATGAGCGATGGCTCCCATCGCTTTCTGGCACTCACAGGCAGCTGGAACACCACATTCCAGACGGACTCCACTGCCGACGAGGCCCGCTTTAACATAGAATCCACAGACAAAGGACAATTCATCCGGCTGCGCTGCAAGAAAAACGGCAAGTATCTGGGCACAGACAATGCCAACGACGGCTCATCGGTCTATGCAGACAAGAGCGGTTCCGACGCTAAACACTGGTGGTACCTGGCAGAGCAGGCCGACGAGGAGCCAGAAACATTTTCTGCCAACTACATCGTCAACGTTGCTGACCGTCTACAGCCTTGTGAAGGATGGGGCGTCTCGCTTTGTTGGTGGGCGAATATGTGCGGCAAATGGGACGATAAGAAAATCGATCAGATCGTGGAATGGCTGGTAAGTCCCACTGGACTGAACTACAACATCTTCCGATACAATATCGGAGGCGGTGACGACCCCTTGAACCGACACTGCACACTTCACCACATGGGCAAAGGCAAAGGTCTGAGAGCCGAAATGGAAGGGTTCAAGGACTCCACAGAAGACGTCTATCACTGGGAGCGCGATGCAGCACAGCGTAAAATCATGCTGAAGATCCGCGAGCGCCGACCGGACGCAATCTTCGAGGCGTTCTCCAACTCCGCTCCTTATTATATGACGTATAGCGGCTGTGTGGCCGGCAACGTGAACGGGGGCGATGATAACCTCCGCCCTGAATACTACGAGGAATTCGCACATTATCTTGTAGACGTCTGCCAACATTACCGCGATGAATATGGCATCGAATTCAAGACGTTGGAGCCCTTCAATGAGCCCAACACAAATTACTGGCATGCCGACGGCGGACAAGAAGGTTGTCATTTTGGCTTCGATTCGCAGATCGCATTTCTTCGTGTGCTGGCTCCCATTCTGGAAGAGTCTGGACTCAACACCATCATTGCCGCTTCCGACGAAACCAGCGTAGGGACCTCTGTGGCTGGATACAAAGAATACCAGCGAGCAGGAGTCCTGAAGCTCGTCGATCAATGGAACACCCACACCTATTCGGCCTCCAATACTGACCGCGCACAGATTGGGAGCCTGGCCCGCTCAGACGGGAAGCGGTTATGGATGAGTGAAGTAGGCAGCGGTGGCTCCGGAATAGGTGGCAACCTCAGCCTCATGCAAAAACTCATCGATGACATCCGCTACATCATGCCCACGGCGTGGATTGACTGGCAGTATGTAGAAGAAAACGGAGACCAGTGGTGTACCGTGCGCGGCAACTTTGCCAATCAGACCTTTGAGCGCGTGAAGAGCTACTACATTCACCAACACTTCACACGTTTCATCCAGGCAGGCTACACCTTTGTGAACTCTCTCAACGCCCAGACTTTGGCTGCCGTCAACGAGGCAGCTGACACGCTGGTCCTTGTGGCCCTGAATAACGACGCCACTTCTGTACATCATCGTGCCCGCATCCTTTTCGCAGAAGCCAACAATATTACGGCTTATATGACCACCTCCAGTCAGAACCTCTCTCGTTACCGCAAGTTTGAATTAGACAGCGACGGCATCCTGGATTTCGAACTGCCTTCACAGAGCATCGTCACCTTCCTTATCCCTCTGACAAATGTTGCAGAACTCCCGGAGGACGTGCAGCCAGATGTGCCCTATCTGATTCTTCCGCAGTATAACCCCGAGACAGCCTTGACTGCCGACGCCTCTGGCAACGTCGTGCTCGGCGCCGTTTCCCTTGACAGCGCACAGGTTTGGTCATTCATAGAGAACGGAAAAGGTTATCAGCTGCAGAATGCCTTGGGAGCATCCATCAGAGCCACGACCTCCTATGCCCTGAAGACCTCAACCACCTCAGCAACGACACTTACCGTGCTGCCCGTAGAGGATTACTTCTGGCGTATCATGACCTCCAGCACAAAGGGTCTGGATTTAGAGAGCGCGAAGTACACTGTCGGTACTGTGGTCGGACAATATGAATACGGCTCATCAGCCTCAGCAGGACACCGCCACTGGCACCTTATGCGACTGCCTTCGTCCCCTATCGTTGAAGATGCCATATACGACATGCCCGACGTATCCAGCCGAAAGTCCGAATCGACGTCAAGAACCATCCGCGACCTCAGTGGACGCCGCATCACGCATCCCACACGAGGATTGTACATCATGAATGGTAAGAAATGGATCGTAAGATGACAACAGAGGAAGAATATGCTATCCAAAAGTGCGGAAACGTGGCAAAAAGCAAGTGAAATTCTTATATTTTTAGCATATTATTAAATTTTTCTGCTAAAATATTTGGCAGAACGTGAAGAAACACGTACCTTTGCCGTCGAAATCATATCACATCAGACAACAATGATTAGAACAGCAAACTATTGGTGGTGGCAGAACTCAAGATTCAAAAGATCGTGAGAAGATAGCCACGTACCTATAGCATTTGCATAAGGAGATACTGAGAGGCCTGTCGTTCTTGCGACAAGCCTCTCAACTTTTTCATTAGACAATAACAAACAATAAAACTATAAATGATATGGGAAAGTATCAAGTAGACAAAAATGGATTCTATGGAGAGTTCGGCGGAGCTTATGTGCCGGAAATTCTCTACAAATGTGTGAAAGACTTGCAGGAAGCGTACCTGCCCATCATTGAGAGCGAAGATTTCAAGAAGGAGTACCATGCTCTCTTGAAAGACTATGTGGGACGGCCCTCGCCACTGTACTACGCCAAGAGAATGAGCGAGCGTTATGGTTGCAGGCTGTACCTGAAACGCGAGGACCTGAATCATACCGGTGCCCACAAAATCAACAACACCATCGGACAGATTCTGCTGGCGAAGAAGATGGGAAAGACGCGTATCATTGCTGAAACTGGAGCCGGACAGCACGGCGTGGCGACAGCTACGGTCTGTGCGCTGATGAACATGAAATGCGAAGTGTTCATGGGAGCAACAGATGTCGAACGACAGCACACCAACGTAGAACGGATGAAAATGCTCGGAGCCGAAGTGCACCCTGTACGTACGGGCAACATGACGTTGAGCGACGCCTGCTCAGAGGCGATCAGAGACTGGTGCTGTCATCCTGCAGACACCTTCTACATCGTAGGTTCGACTATGGGGCCGCACCCCTACCCCGACCTCGTAGCTCGTATGCAGAGTGTTATCAGCGAAGAGATTAAATGGCAGTTGGAGGAACACATCGGACGCGACTATCCCGACTTCCTCATCGCATGCATTGGAGGAGGAAGCAATGCAGCAGGAACCATCTACCACTATATGGACGACGAGCGCGTGAAGATTGTCCTCGCCGAGGCTGGAGGGCATGGATGGGAAACAGACTACACCGCCGCCACTATTCATAAAGGAACAACGGGAATCCTGCATGGCGCAAAGATGCTGGTGATGCAGGATGAAGACGGACAGATCCAGGAGGCCTTCACGATTTCCGCTGGCCTCGACTACCCTGGCGTAGGGCCCATGCACTGCAATATGGCAAAGAAGGGTCGTACGAATGTGCTGAGCATCAATGACGACGAAGCCATCTATGCCGGTTATGAACTGACTCGCATGGAGGGCATCATCCCCGCTATTGAGAGTGCCCATGCGATTGCTGCACTCTCCAAACTCACGTTTAACCCCGACGATGTGGTCGTGCTGACGGTCAGCGGTCGTGGCGACAAAGATGTGGAAACCTATCTCAAGAACAAAGAAATGGCAAAGGAATATGGCAACTTTTAAATATCATACCATAAGCCGGACAATCCTGGCGGATCTGTATACACCTGTCAGCGTATACTTGCGGCTGCGAGATCTCTACACCCAGAGTGCACTGATGGAGAGCTCGGATTACCACGACCCAAATAACTCCCGTTCCTTTATCGGCATCAATCCTATTGCAAACGTTGCTATCGGTCATGGGACGGCATCCATCACTTATCCCGACGGCTCCACGATGCAGCATGAGATTAATGCGGACTATGGTACGGCAGATGCGATACATGCGTTGACCGACCACATCGAGGTCACAGGCGATCATGCCGGTATCTGCGGACTCTTCGGCTACACGTCATTCAACGCCGTCCGCTACTTTGAGAACATCGATGTGAAGGACGAGACACAAGAGCGCAACGATGCCCCCGACCTCCTATATATATTATATAAGGTGGTGATTGTCTTCGACCACTTCAACAACTCCCTGACGGTCGTATGTCTCTCCGAAGGAAGCGAACAGGCTGAGGAATCGGAACTCTCGGACATATTCAAAGTCATGAATCGCGGCAATGTGCAAGCCTATGATTTTCATCCCATCGGCGATGTGTATTCTACGCTTACGGATGAAGAGCATAAGACAAATATCCGTCGCGGTATCCAGCATTGCCTTCGTGGCGATGTCTTCCAAATCGTACTCTCCCGTCGTTTCATTCAGAAATACGAAGGCGACGACTTCAAACTGTATCGTGCTCTGCGAAGTATCAACCCCTCGCCCTATCTCTTCTACTTCGACTTCGGAGGCTTCCGCATCTTCGGCTCCTCACCGGAAACACATTGCCGCATCGAAGGGCGAAAAGCCTATATCGACCCGATTGCCGGCACCACGAAGAGGACAGGCGATGCCGAAGCTGACCGCCGGGGTGCAGAGTATCTGCGCAACGATCCGAAGGAGAACGCCGAACATGTGATGCTCGTAGATCTGGCCCGCAACGACCTCAGCCGTAACTGTCACGGAGTGAAGGTCGACTTCTACAAAGACCTTCAGTACTACTCACATGTCATCCACCTCGTATCCCGTGTCTGTGGCGAACTCGATGCTGACGCCGACCCCATTAAGGCATTTATCGACACCTTCCCCGCAGGCACCCTCTCCGGAGCGCCCAAGGTTCGTGCCATGCAGCTCATCAGCGAGTACGAGCCACATAACCGTGGTGCTTACGGAGGATGTATCGGTTACATCGGTCTCGACGGCTCTCTGAATCAAGCTATTACTATCCGCACCTTCGTATCGCGCAATGGCGAACTATGGTTCCAGGCGGGTGGCGGTATCGTTGCCAAGAGTAACGAGGACTACGAACTTCAGGAAGTAAACAACAAGCTTGGTGCGCTGCGCCGTGCTATTCTTATGGCAGAAAAAATGTAAGGTTATGAAGATTGCAATCATTGACAACTACGACTCGTTTACATATAACTTGAGTCACTTGGTAAAGGAACTGGGCGCAGAAGTCACCGTCCTGCGAAATGACCAGTTCCAGCTCACAGACCTCGAGCCCTTTAGCAAGATTATCCTCTCTCCCGGTCCTGGCATTCCTTCGGAGGCGGGTCTCCTGCTTGATGTCATCCACACCTACGCAGGAAAGAAGCCCATGCTTGGTGTTTGCCTCGGACACCAGGCCATCGGCGAGGCCTTTGGCGCCACATTGGAAAACCTTTCCGAGGTGTTCCACGGTGTGGCCACTCCATGTCATATCATCGCAGATGATCAGCTCTTCGGTGGTATCAAAAGCGATATCACCGTGGGCCGCTATCACTCGTGGGTGGTCTCGCAAAAGGAATTCCCTGAATGTCTGGAGGTCACAGCCATCAGTGATGAGGGACAGATTATGGCGTTGCGTCATCGCCAATTCAACATCCACGGCATACAATTCCACCCCGAAAGCGTTCTCACGCCCGAAGGGAAGAAGATAATCCTGAACTTCTTATACATATAAAACAACACGAATATGGAACAGACAATGAAAGGCTACCTCTTCCGCCTACTCAATCACGAAGAGCTCTCCCGCGAGGAGATGAAAACCATACTCATTGGCATCACCCACAGCGAGTATCCCAACGAACAAATAACCGCCCTGCTCACCTGTCTGCAAATGCGTGGAGTGACCGTCGACGAGCTCCTCGGCTTCCGCGATGGCATTCTCGAGACGGGCGTTCCGGCAATCCTTCATGCAGACCGCTACATTGACGTTGTCGGCACAGGTGGCGACCGCAAGAATACTTTCAATATCTCCACTACCGCCTGCTTTGTCATTGCCGGTGCCGGATACAAGGTGGCCAAACACGGCAACTATGCCGCCACCTCCGTCAGTGGAGCATCGAACGTCATTGCTCATCATGGCATCAAGTTTACCAGCGATATCGACCGTCTCAACCGCTCTCTCGACGAGGCTGGAATCGTATATCTCCACGCCCAGCTCTTCGCAAGTGCCATGAAGTTTGTAGGTCCCATCCGAAAGGCACTGCAGTTCCCGACCATCTTCAACCTCCTGGGGCCCATCGTAAACCCCAGTCAGCCAAAGTGCCAACTTCTTGGTGTTGCCAACCTCGACCAGATGCGCCTCTATCATCAGGTCTATCAGCGAATGGGCATCGACTACGGTATTGTCAACTCCATCGACGGTTACGATGAGATCTCACTGACCAGTGACTTCAAGGTCACTACCAACAACTACGAACGAATCTACGCTCCGAAGGATCTCGGCTTCGAGATAGCGAAGCCCGAGGAACTCGTAGGCGGTGCCACCGAAGAAGAAGCTGCAGCAATCTTCGATGCCGTACTTGAAAATCGTGCCCTTCCCGCCCAGAAGAATATCGTGCTCGCAAATGCAGCCTTCGGTATTCAAGTTCTTGAACGTGGCCAAAAGAGCATTGAAGAGTGCCTCGCAATAGCACGCGAGAGCATTGATAGCGGGTCAGCATTGAAGACATTCCATAAGTTCGTGGAACTCAATTCATAACCATCCTTCTATTATGGATATACTTCAAGAAATCGTAGCCCACAAGCAGGAGGAGCTGAGGCTGATGCGCGCAAAGAAACCATCCCTGCGCGATGCCCTCCTCGCATCACCCACCGGCATCATCGCCGAGTTCAAAAGGCGTTCTCCCTCCAAGGGCTGGATAAAGGAAGAAGGTCGGGCAGATATCATCCCCCTCGCCTACCAGAACGCTGGCGCTGCAGCACTCTCCATCCTCACGGACAAGTACTACTTTGGTGGTCACGACAGCTTCATCCTCACCGCTCGCGCCTCTGGTGTCACTCTTCCCATCCTCTACAAGAACTTCATCATCGATGAATTCCAACTCTATGAAGCCGCCCTTTGTGGCGCTTCCGCTGTACTCCTCATCGCGGCCTGCCTTACAAAAGCCGACTGCGCCACTCTCATCCAGAAGGCCCACTCCCTCGGACTCGAAGTACTCCTGGAGATGCATTCAGAGCAAGAACTGGAATACGCAGAACTGCAACCCGACCTCTGCGGTATTAACAACCGTAATCTCGGTTCCTTCAAGACAGAGGTAGAGAATTCCTTTCGTCTGGCAGAGCTACTCCCCAGCGATGCCATCAAAGTCAGCGAAAGCGGAATCTCGAATCCGGAAACTGTGAAATCCCTGCGTCAAGCAGGCTTCAGAGGATTCCTAATTGGAGAGAACTTCATGAAGACACCCGACCCGGGACATTCCCTCGCAGAATTCATCATGCAATTATGACTCTATTAGCATTATGATCTATAACTTAATTAAAGTATGTGGGATGCGCGAAGCAGAGAATATCCGTGAAGTGGAGGCTCTCGGCATAGACGTGATAGGGTTTATCTTCTGGCCTAAATCCAGTCGCTGCGTCAGCACGCGTCCCGATTATTTGCCCGTCAACGCAAAACGAGCAGGGATATTCGTCAATGAAGACATCGAGCAAGTAAGACGTATTGCGGTAGATTATGCACTCGACATCATCCAACTACACGGCAATGAATCACCGGAATATGCCAGGAATCTACGTAATTGGAAAGTCATCAAGGCCTTTAATATTGCATCTGAGGAGGACTTAGAATCCACTGTCATCTACGACGGTGCGGTTGACTATTTTCTCTTTGATACAAAAGGAAAAGCCGTGGGCGGCAATGGGGAGAAATTCGACTGGGAAGTCCTCGCCTCCTACAACGGCCAGACGCCCTTCATCCTTAGTGGAGGCATCGGCCCTGATGACACGGAACGCGTCCGAACCTTTTACCACCCCCAATGCATCGGCATTGACCTCAACTCCCGTTTTGAGCTCTCCCCTGGCCTCAAGGATATCACTGCTCTCAGGCGCTTCCTCTCCCAACTGCCTCATAATTCGCATAATAACCATCAATTCTCATAACTATCATCAACAACAATGAATAAGATAAATGCCCTTTTCGCCAACCGAGGCGACCGTAAATTCCTCTCTCTCTACTTCTGTGCCGGCAGCCCCACCCTCAACAGCACTACTGATGTCATCCTCACTCTTCAACGCCGGGGCATCGACTTCATTGAAGTCGGCATCCCTTTCAGCGATCCCCTCGCCGATGGTCCCGTCATTCAGAGTGCCGCCACCCAAGCATTGAAAAATGGGATGTCTCTCACCCTCCTCCTCCAGCAGCTCAGTACTGTCAAGGATCAGGTGCAGATACCTCTCATCCTCATGGGCTATCTCAACCCCATCCTTCACTATGGCATCGAACGCTTCTGTGCTGACGCTGCTGCAGCTGGAGTCTCTGGCATCATCATCCCTGACCTTCCCTTCGACGATTACCTCTCACAGGTCAAACCCGTCGCCGACCGTTATGACCTTCGGGTCATCATGCTCATCACTCCTGAGACCAGCGATGAACGCATCCGTTTCATCGACGACAACACCGACGGCTTCATCTACATGGTATCCTCTGCCGCCATTACAGGTGCCCAGCACTCATTCGATGATGCTAAGCAAGCATACTTCCGTCGTATCGACCAGATGCACCTGCGCAATCCTCGCATGATCGGATTCGGCATCAGCAATGCCCAGACCCTCGCCGCAGCCCAGTCGGCTTCGGCCGGTGCCATCATTGGCTCCAAGTTTGTGACCCTCCTCGACCAGGCCGAAGGCAATGCCGACCTCGCCCTCGACCGGCTCTTCGAAGCCCTCGGCGCTTAGTCCATAAAGACTCATTAAACAAACTCCCCAGTACCTTCTTAACAGGTGCTGGGGAGTATCGCAGTGATAATGTGTTACTTTTGTAATTCTTGTTTGGAAAGAACTGTGATCAGAACTTAGTTCTTGAAGAAGTCCTGGACGGCCTCGTTGGGAACCATACGCTCATCGAAGACGTAAGAGCCTTTCTCGCTCTTCACCATCTTGATGACCTTGGAGTAGCTGCGGCCATCGGTCTTACCCGTTTGCAGGGTTGCGACTGTTTTTTTTGCCATAGTGCTTCAGTGTTTATTTGATTTCCTTATGAACCGTCATGCGCTTGAGAATCGGATTATACTTCTTCAACTCGAGACGCTCTGGGGTGTTCTTTCTGTTCTTCGTGGTGATGTAACGGGAGGTGCCGGGGAGGCCACTCTCCTTCATTTCCGTGCATTCGAGAATCACCTGTACTCTGTTGCCTTTAGCTTTCTTTGCCATGTTGCTTTCTGATTAAATAGTTAAACCGTTCGCGACTGGACAGTGATTACTGCAGGTAACCCTTCTCGGCAGCCTGCTTGATAGCAGCATCGAGACCAATCTTGTTAATCAAGCGCAGGCCAGCAGCCGAGATATTGAGGCTGATCCAGCAATCCTCCTCGACCCAGTAGAACTTCTTGGTAAAGAGGTTCACGTCGAAGACACGCTTTGTGCGGCGCTTAGAGTGCGACACGTTGTTACCGTGCATCGCTTTCTTTCCGGTGATTTGACAAATCTTAGACATTTCGATCTTTCCTTTTTTAACTTTCAAGAATTACTTCTTCCAAACAGGGCGCAAAGGTACGGTTTTATTTCGGAATCTCCAAACCTTTCGTGCAAAAATTTCACTCTTCAACTATCGGAAAGTCATTTTTCAGCTTTTCGAGCAACATTTGGAGCGCTGTAACGCCTGCTCGTGACACATTTGCCTCTCGACCATCGTCACCTGAAAGCTCACGGACATCAATGTCTCCCGCCTTTCCCACAGCCACAAAAATCGTACCCACTGGAGCCTCGGGTCCGCCGCCCGGACCTGCATAGCCTGTGACAGCTACGGCGTAGTCCGTCTGCAAACGTTCGAGGGCCCCCTCCACCATGGCTCGGGCACATGCTTCGCTGACGGCACCGTGCTCCGCCAGCAGTTCTTCACTGACACCCAGCAACTGTGTTTTCAGCTCATTGGAATAGACTACGACTCCACCTCGGAAGTAGTTGCTGGCTCCGGGAAGAGCGGCAATAGAAGCCGAGACGAGGCCGGCCGTACAGCTCTCTGCAGTACTTAGAGTCTTACCGGCTCGCCAGAGGTATTCGCTGATTTCGCGAGAGATAACTTTAACGATGATACTCACGGTTATATTTGACAATTATTTTAATTTGACAATTTGACGATTTCACGATTTCACGATCTTACGATTTGCCCCACCCACATCTTCCATCTTACATCTTACATCATACATCTTCCATCATACATCTTCCATCTAACATCTTCCACCTAACCTCAAATCTCCACCCGGCTATATGCGGGGGCATCCATCGGGCAGAACTCCTTGTCGAGGTACTTGAAATAACCCGTGATGGCGATCATTGCCGCATTGTCGGTTGTGTAGCTAAACTTGGGGATATAAATGGTCCAACCGTAGCGTCGGGCATGTTCACGGAAAGATTCACGCAAACCGGTATTGGCACTGACACCTCCAGCCACTGCTACGTGTTTTATCCTCAGGTCCTTAGCAGCACGGCGCAGTTTGTTCATCAGGATATCCACGATGGTCTTCTCCAATGATGCAGCGAGATCCTCTTTATGGTGCTCGATAAAATCGGGATCTTCCTGTAGCCAGTCGCGCAGATTATAGAGGAATGATGTCTTCAGGCCACTGAAGCTGTAGTTATAGCCAGGAATTGCAGGCTTAGCAAACTGGAAGGCAGCGGGATTACCCTGACGTGCCAAGCGGTCTATGATGGGGCCTCCAGGGTAGCCTAAGCCCATGACTTTTGAGCACTTATCAACAGCCTCTCCGGCTGCGTCGTCAATGGTTTGGCCTATGATTTCCATATCATTGTATGCCCGGACCAGTACGATTTGTGAATTACCGCCGCTGACCAGCAGACAGAGGAAAGGGAAAGGAGGGGATGACATGTCATCAGCACTTTCTTTGATAAAATGTGCCAACACGTGACCCTGAAGGTGATTCACGTCTATCATCGGGATTCCCAGCGAAGCAGCCAGACCCTTAGCGAAACTCACGCCTACCAGCAGCGACCCCATCAATCCCGGTCCTCGGGTGAAGGCGATAGCCGAGAGTTCTTCTTTCGATACTCCCGCCCGCTTCAGCGCCTGATCCACTACGGGTACTATATTCTGTTGATGCGCACGTGATGCCAGTTCGGGCACCACACCTCCATAGGCCTCATGGACAGCCTGTGAGGCGGTGACGTTCGAAAGCAGTACGCCATCACGAATGACGGCTGCCGAGGTGTCATCGCAACTACTTTCTATACCTAATATAACTATTGACTTCTCTTGCATCTGTCAACCTTTCAACTTTTCAACCTTTCAACTTTTCAACCTTCAGTGCGTCAGCACTTCCACTCCGTGCTCCGTCATCACGAACGTATGTTCCCACTGTGCACTGGGCAATTCATCTTCGCTGACCACGGTCCATCCGTCCTCTTCGTCGCAGAATACTTCATACGTACCCATATTGATCATCGGTTCGATGGTGAATACCATTCCTGGAACGAGCAGCATACCGGTTCCCTTGCGACCATAATGGTCTATATCAGGCTCTTCGTGGAACTCCAGCCCCACGCCGTGTCCTGCCAAATCGCGGACAACAGAGAATCCATTGGCGTGAGCGTGCTTCTGGATTGCATTTCCGATATCACCCACATAGACATAAGGTCGGGAACAAACTTCCTGTCCGATCTTCAGACACTCCCAAGCCACATCTACCAGCTTCTGCTTCTTCTTCGACGTCTTTCCTCCGACAATGTACATTCGCGATGCATCGGCATAGTAGCCATCGAGGATGGTGGTACAGTCCACATTAATGATATCACCATTGCACAAGACTTCCCATTCGTTGGGAATTCCATGACAGACGACCTCATTCACGCTCGTACAGCACGACCGTGGAAAACCTTCGTAGCCCAGACAGGCTGAGGTGGCTCCATGGGCTTCGGTATATTCCGCCACAAGATCATCAATGTCCTGAGTGGACATTCCGGCATGAATCTTTCCGGTCAGCATATCGAGGATACCCGTATTGACGACACCCGCACGTCGGATGCCTTCTATCTGTTCGGGCGTCTTAATAAGCTGGCGCGAAGGCACCTTCTTACCACGGGCCTGTGCCTCGAGGATAATACGATCCATCTCTGTCGGCTCCTGGCCTTCCGGGATGGTCCAAAAGTATTTTTTCTTTTTCACGGCCGCAAAGGTACAAAAAAAACATCAAACGAAGTCCCTTTTAACAAAGAAAAACGTGCTCAACCACAATCCTAAGGCTGTTAAACTACCATTAAGCAACAAAAGCTCATAGCCGAAATGGTAATTCCATACCGAAGAGGTCACTTCAGAGAGCACAAAACAAACAAAAGGCGAAGCCACGCAAATCCATGGAACAGCCTTCTCCAAAGGACGTAACCTCGAGGGTACGAAGAGTCCGAAGGCAAAGAGCCCAAGCAGGGGGCCATAGGTGTAGGAGGCGATGACATAGACCGCATCGATGACACTGGTGCTGTTCAGGACACGAAAGACGAGGATGCAGATAATGACTACCACTGTCACCACAACATGCATCCGTCGGCGCAGACGCTCATCATCGGGCCGACGCAGAATATCCACACAGACACTCGTCGTCAGGGCGGTCAGGGCACTGTCGGCACTGGAAAAAGCAGCCGCGGTAATGCCTAAAGTAAAACTCAACAAGGCAGCCTGACCCAGATAACCGCCAGCACAGAGAACGGGCATCACTTCGTCGCCGGAAGCGGGGAGTTCGATGGAATGATTGGCTGCAAAGGCATACATCATCACGCCCAACGAGAGGAAGAGGAGGTTCACTGGCACATAGAGTAAGCCATTGGTTATCATATTCTTCTGCGAATCACGCAGGCTTCGGCACGTCAGATTCTTCTGCATCATATCCTGATCCAGACCTGTCATGACGACCACAATGAACGCCCCGCTCAGAAACTGTTTCCAGAAATACTGTCGCGACGACCAGTCGGAGAATTCAAAGACGCGGCTCATGGGATTCTCCTTGATGGCGTCGACAGCATCGCCGATCCCCCACCCTTCAGCCGCGAGAATGGAATGGCAGATGAGCACAAGAGCCCCCAGCAGAACCACCGTTTGCAAACAATCTGTCCACACCAGCGTTGCGATGCCGCCGCGACGACTATACAGCCATATCAGGATGAGAATGACAATGGCGGAAACCCAGAAAGGCCACCCCAAAGCATCGAACACCACTTTCTGCAATATCAGACAGACCAGATACAGACGTACTGCTGCTCCTAACAGCTTCGACAGCAGGAAGAAGGAGGCTCCAGTGCGATAACTTGTCAGGCCGAAGCGCCGTTCCAGATAGCCGTAGATGGTGGTGAGACCCAGACGATAGTAAACAGGCAGCAGTAACAACGCCACTAACAGATAACCAGGGATGAAGCCCAGACACATCTGCAGATACGTCATATCCGCAGCACGAACCATTCCGGGTACACTTACGAAGGTAACTCCGCTGAGCGAAGCCCCTAACATGCCGAAAGCGACAGCCCACCACGGGGACCGTCGCTCTCCTCTATAAAAAGTATCGTTTGTTGCACGTCCTGCTGTCAGCCTCGACACAGCCATCAGCACACCGAAATATGCGGCAGCCACAAGCAGGAACAGCAAGGCATTCATTCCAGATACAACATCTTTAGCCGCAGACAGGGCGGTTACTCGAGAACAGAGAGACCTGCCGTGTCGTCATCATCGTCGACCTTCACATCGGCTTCGGGGGCGAAGCTGGAGTAGAAGGTATCGTCGTCCTCATTCGGCTGGATGTCCTCATCTTCCTCTTCTTCCTCATCTTCATCGCGTTCATCGATGAGGTCGTCATCCTCTTCGTCATCGTCTTCACCGTGGCGGCGGATGCGATTACCGTCCTCATCATATTCGTTCTCAGCAAAGAAGCGCAATTTCGTTGCAGGAGCCTTCTTCTTGGCGAAGATAGCTTCCACCCAGGTACCCTTGGCGACTTCGAGGACTTCGAAGCCGTCGGCCACCTTCTTCTCCAAAGTCCCTCCAGCAGCGTGGATGCGCGAAGCCGGAAGAGTTGTGGTGGAGATCTCGAAGGCACTCTCTATGACATCCTTCAACGAAAGGGGTATGCTATCCCAGCCTCCGCCGAAGTTGCGGTCGATAAGTTCCAGCAGCGTGGCGGCAGTGATATGACGTATGTTCTCGTAGCTGAGGTCACTCAGGCGCGAGATGGTGCGACGTCTGATTGCTACCGATCCCTTGTGCGCATTCATTCGCGCGAAGATAACCCATTCGTCAGGAGAGAACTTGGCGGTCTCGCGCTCATCCTCGGGATTGAAATGCACGACCTCGAAGGCGAGGCGAATAACGTTGAGCAATTTCTCCTCGTAGGGCAGGAAACTCTCTTCATTCGTCTCCTCTTCCCACAGCCGGGCAATCTCATCGGCACTGATGTCCCACACATTCGTGGAATTCAGGTCGAGGATGGATTCCAGCGTCTCTTCTTTATGTTTCGTCATTGCTTAATAGTTTAAAAAGCGATTCGGTTATACATATATATAATAAGGTGTAGCACCACCTAAGAAAAAGAGACGACAACGTTACGTCTGCCGTCTCCTTCTGTACGCCCTCAGGGGTTCGAACCCTGGACCCATTGATTAAGAGTCAATTGCTCTACCAACTGAGCTAAGGACGCATGTTTAGGTTGCCTGCTCTCTGAAAGTACGCCCTCAGGGGCTCGAACCCTGGACCCATTGATTAAGAGTCAATTGCTCTACCAACTGAGCTAAGGACGCAACTTTCTTTCAGCTTCGGAGGGCGCGATTCGTTGAAGCGCTTTCCGTTTTGCGGGTGCAAAGGTAGCTACTTTTCGTGAAATAGCCAAACTTTTCAGCTACTTTTTCACGATTTCACCGTTTTTTCACTGCTAAATGGCCCTTTACTTGATAATTTCGAGCTCACGGAAGACTCGTGACAGGGCTTCAACAGACTCATCGACCTGCTCCTTCGTATGTGTTGCCATCAGAGCATAACGTACTAACGTATCCTGAGGAGCACAGGCGGGGGGAATAACAGGGTTGATGAACACTCCAGCATCAAAGGCCAACTTTGTTACAGCAAAGGTCTTTTCAACATCACGCACATAGAGCGGGATAATCGGGCTCTCGGTATCACCGATTTCGAAACCGGCGTCGCGGAAGCGCTTCAGAGCATAGTTCGTGACATCCCACAAGCGCTGGATGCGTTCGGGTTCCTCCTGGATGATATGCAGGGCCTCGCGGGCTGCAGCCGTAGCAGCAGGAGTACAGGATGCCGAGAAGATATACGTACGGGTATGATGACGTAAATAGTTAATAATACTGCTGTCAGCAGCGATGAATCCGCCAATCGAAGCCAAGCTTTTGGAGAACGTACCCATGATGAGATCAACATCGTCGGTCAGACCGAAGTGGTCACAGACGCCACGGCCCTGACGACCGAAGACGCCCAGTCCATGAGCCTCGTCCACCATGACAGCCGTTCCGGGATACTTCTTCTTCAACTCGATAATCTTCGGCAGGGGAGCGAGGTCGCCTTCCATCGAGAAGACACCATCAACGACGATGAGCTTCACGACGTCTTCGGGACAACGCTGTAGAAGAGCTTCAAGCTCCTCCATATCATTGTGCTTGTACTTCAGGCGGTGGGAGAAGCTGTTGCGCACTCCATCCACGATGCTGGCGTGGTCGCGGTCGTCACAGATGATATAGTCGTGGCGGTCGGTAAGAACGCCCAGCACACCGCTATTCACGGTGAAACCGGTGGGGAAGCACATGGCCTCATCTTTACCGATGAACTCTGCGAGCTCTTTCTCCAACTGTACATGAATATCCAGCGTACCATTCAGGAAACGAGAACCGGCACAGCCGCTACCATATTGTTCCATTGCTTTGATGCCAGCCTGGATGACACGCTCGTCACCCGTCAGACCCGTGTACGCATTCGAACCGAACATCAACACACGCTGACCTTCCATGACGACTTCTGTACCCTGCTTTCCCTCAATCTCGCGGAAGTAGGGATAAATGCCCAGCTTCTTATACTTTTGAGGGCGGTCGTACTTTGCAAGTCTTTCTTGTAAAATTCCCATATTATCTAATAAGGTGTATTTTTTCCAATTTTTGTTTTTTGCGGCGCAAAGGTACATATTTATTTTGTACTATGAGCTATTTTCGGGGCAAAATCTCCTTTTTCTTGCACTTTTAGTCGATTTTTGTGCGTTTTATTGGTATTATTCCCCAACTTTCCACTATCTTTGTGCCGATTTATGGACAAGATAAGAATTCTTTTCATAGCAAATCCCATATCCGGGACGCATGATAAACAACCCATCATAGATTCCCTGCCCCGTTTTCTGTCCGAGGAACGGTTCGCATGGGATGTTGCTTGGACGGATCATCGTGGACACGCCGCAGAGCTGGCCGAAGAGGCTGCTCGTCAGGGTATAGACGTGTGTGCCGCTATCGGTGGCGACGGAACGGTGAACGAGGTGGCACGTTCCTTGTGCCACACCAATACGGCCCTCGCCATCATCCCCATGGGAAGTGGCAACGGTCTTGCCCGCCACATACAGATTCCGATGAATCCCGATGGGGCGCTGGAAGTGCTGGCACACTGCGACATCAAAGCACTCGACTACGGCCTCATCAACGATATACCTTTCTTCTGCACCTGCGGCATGGGTTTCGATGCCTTCATCAGCGAGAAGTTCGCAGGCAGCGGCAAACGAGGACTACTCACCTATATCGAGAGCGCTCTCAAGGGTGGACTGTCCTACCAGCCAGAGACGTATGAGATAGAACTCGACGGCCAGACCGAGCACCACAAGGCCTTCCTCATTGCCTGTGGCAATGCTTCGCAGTATGGTAATAACTTCTATATCGCCCCGCAAGCATCGATGTCCGACGGACTGCTCGACGTGACCATCATGGAACCTTTCAACATGCTCGAAGCTCCCCAAATCGTCATGCAGATGCTCAACAAGACACTGGACACCAACTCCCGCATCAAGACCTTCCAGTGCCGTTCGCTCCACGTGCATCGTGCTCAGCCGGGTGTCATTCACTATGATGGCGACCCGGCAGAAGCAGGAACGGACATCGACATCCGTCTGGTACCGAAGGGACTGCGCGTGGTGGTCAATGAGGCTGCAGAGAAGAAACCCGTCGGGCCCATGCTTCACATCTTCCAGGATTTATACGACCAAATCACTTCCGACATCAAGTCACAGCAGCGCAAACTATTGTCTATCAACAAGAACCTCCTCGATCGAATACTTCAGAGATAATGTCCGAAGCTCGCCCTCTCCTCACAGATTTTCTGCCTACCACCCGCCGCGAAATGGAACTCCGCGGATGGGAGCAGGCTGATGTCATCCTGTTCTCAGCGGATGCATATATCGACCATCCGTCGTTCGGAGCAGCTGTCATCGGGCGCCTTCTGGAAGCTGAAGGGTTGCACGTTGCCATTATTCCCCAGCCGGACTGGCACGGTGACCTGCGCGACTTCAAGAAGCTGGGGCGACCCCGCCTGTGGTTTGGAGTAGCACCGGGGTGCATGGACTCTATGGTCAACAAATATACGGCTGCGCGCCGGTTGCGTTCGGAGGACGCCTACAGTCCCGACGGCCGTCATGACTTGAGGCCCGAGTACCCCACTATCGTCTATACGCAGATTCTCAAACGATTGTACCCCGACGTGCCAGTCATTCTCGGTGGCATCGAGGCGTCTATGCGACGGCTGATGCACTATGACTACTGGCAGGAACGCTTCCGCCCAAGTATCCTTGTAGATAGCGGAGCGGACTGCATCACCTACGGCATGGGCGAACAACCCACACTGGAACTCACGCACCGTTGCCTCGACCTGCTCGACAGCGGCCATCCCGACCTCGCATACGACGAAGCTGGCAACGCACTCATCACCTCCGCGGCCCTGCGGTCGGTCATTGACATCCCACAAACCGTTGCGCTCTATCCTTCGCACGAAGCGATTCCAGGTGGCATCCAAGAGACAGACATCGTGCTGCATTCCTTCGACGACTGCCTCATCAACAAGAAGCTACATGCAGAGAACTTCCACCACATCGAGGAGCAGAGCAATCGTCTCGAAGCTCAGCGACTGATCCAGCAGACAGGTTCTCAGTGGGTGGTTGTCAACCCGCCCTACCCTCCGATGACGACCGAGGAAATCGATCGTTCTTTCGACCTGCCTTACACACGCCTGCCGCACCCGAAATACAAAGGGAAACGCATCCCCGCCTATGAGATGATCCGTTTTTCGGTCAACATGCACCGCGGCTGTTTCGGCGGCTGTGCTTTCTGCACCATCTCGGCACATCAGGGCAAGTTCGTGGTCTGCCGCTCCAAGAAGAGCATCCTGAACGAAGTAGAAGCCATTACCCACATGCCCGATTTCCACGGCACCCTCTCAGACCTCGGAGGACCCTCGGCGAACATGTACGGCATGAAAGGCAAAAACCAAAAAGCTTGCCGGAAGTGCCGTCGTCCCTCGTGCATTCACCCTGAAGTGTGTGCGAACCTGCATGGCGACCACCGCCCGCTACTCGACATCTACCGGGCTGTGGCTCAGGTTCCTGGAATCAAACACGCATACATCGGCAGTGGCATACGCTACGACCTCCTTCTCCACGACTGGAAGGACGAGGCCCTGAACCAGGCCGCCGCAGACTATACCCGCGAACTCATCCTCCACCATGTCAGCGGACGGCTGAAGGTGGCGCCCGAGCACACCTCCGATGCCGTTCTCCATCTGATGCGCAAGCCCTCGTTCCGACTCTTTCACGCTTTCAAGCGCCGCTTCGATGACATCAATCGTCAGGCCGGCCTCCGCCAGCAGATCATCCCGTATTTCATCAGCTCTCATCCGGGCTGCCGCGAGGAAGACATGGCGGAACTCGCCATCGAGACCCGACAGATGGACTTCCAGCTCGAACAAGTGCAGGACTTCACGCCCACCCCGATGACGACGGCAACGACGATGTGGGCCACAGGCTATGACCCCGACACCCTGCAGCCTGTCTTCAGTGCCCGCACCTCTGCCGAAAAGCAGGCGCAACGGATGTTCTTCTTCTGGTACAAACCCGAGGAACGGCATCGCAGCGAGAGCGAACTGCACCGCCTCGGTCGCCCCGACCTCCTGGCCCGCCTCTTTGACAAGGACAGCTCGAATAAGCCCCATGAGCCCCATAAGTCCCATGAGTCCCATGAGTCCCATGAGTCCCATAAGCCCCCTTATAAAGAAACCCATAAAACCAACAAATCACATAAACGACAATGAAAAAAATCATTCTTCTTCTCGTGGTCTCTTTCGCACTGACCGCCACCACCAGCGTCTTCGCTAAAACCAAGCTGGAAAAACGTTATGAGTACACGCTCCGCAACCTGAAGCTCGACAAGGCAACAGAAGCCAAGTTCGGCCCTGTCCTCAAGGCATATCTCACCGAGCGTAAAGCTGCCAACGACATTTACGACGATGTCAAAGACAAGTACAAAGCTGCAGAAAAGGCAGGCACCATCACCGATGCACAGGCCAAGCAACTCATGGATGCCAAGTTGGAATCTGAGACCAAAGAACTGGCAGCCATGAAGAAATACTATCCAGAATTCGCCAAAATCTTGAAGATGAAAAAGGTGTGGTACGCCTTTGAATATGCCAACGAAAAGATGAGCAAGATTGAAGGGCGCGACAAGGAATAAAACGATTGATAAACCACAAATACCCCATGAACAAACGATTCACTACCAGCCTCCTCGCCCTGCTCGTGGGTGTAGCAGGCTTTGCATGTACAAACCTCATCGTGGGCAAACGCGCTTCGGCCGACGGTTCCGTAATGATTACCTACAGCGCCGATGCCTACGGCTCCTACGGTTACCTCCACTTCTACCCTGCCGCCGACCACCAGCCCGGCACCACCCGTTCGCTCTACGACTACGAGACAAACAACTACCTCGGCGAGATTCCCGAAGTGCCCCACACCTATAACGTCATCGGACAAATCAACGAGCACCAACTCAGCATCATGGAAACGACCTTC
>JAEEGL011547169.1_pt1 | contig 25942 bp, 21 predicted proteins | sample 9134231 | NCBI WGS metagenome assembly JAEEGL01 (sample SAMN16246548, study PRJNA631951) | gut metagenome | biome: gut microbiome; feature: rumen; material: fiber-attached | host: Bos | place: Iran: Karaj | collected 2018-10 | reverse complement strand
ACGGAGAATTTCAAGACTCTCCTCTCTTGTTTTCTTTACATTTCTATTCATAAGTTGAACTCAAATTTTGTCAACTTATTCAGTACACTACATATACAAAGTTTTAGAGAAAAACCTGTGAACTTTCACAAAAAAAGGTGTAAACGATTGTTATTCAAATAGTTGCAAAGGTGAAAGTTGTTTCAAACTTTTCACAAACTATTCACAAACTATTCACAAAATGATGACTACATGGGGGGTGAGAGATTTTTTTATAGTCAACACAATGAAGGCCTGCCTCACGAAGAGACAGGCCTTTTTATAGCTTAGAAAGCTAAATAGATTTGTGTCGGCTTAGAAGTTGTAGTAGAGACCGAAGGTCAGGTTGTTACCACTCAGATCCAGACCAAACACGCTGGCGTTGTTGTCGTCACCGTCGGGGTTAACGAGCTGATAGCTCAGGAAGCCGATGTGAGACACGAAGCTGAGCTTGTCAGTGAGGTTCACAGCCAGACCGGGCTTCACACCGAAACCAAGATAGGTGCAGTCACCCTTGGTAGCTGAGCTGAAATCAACACCACCGTCGACGAACAGGTTCAGCTTGCCAGCCTTCATGAAGGTGTAACGAGCATAGGGGTTGAAGGTGAAAGCAGCCTCGTGTCCAGCAACATTCTCGCCATTGATTTCTACAACGTTGTTGAACTTGTTGCTCTGGTAGCCAATCACGGCACCGATAGCCCACTGATCGTTCAGGTTGTAACCAATTTCAGGGAGAATGGAGAACACAGTCTCGCTGCGGTCACCAAGGTTCTTCTGAGTGCTTGCAGCACCGAAACCGAGGCTACCACCGAGATACACCTGAGCGTTCATGCTCACTGCAACGAAAGCAGCTGCAATTGTCATCAAAAACTTTTTCATTTTCTTTTTACCTTTTTAATTGTTAAAAATTAATGTTAGTTTTGCCGTCTTAACGGCTGTTTATCCTTAAAACGGGTGCAAAGGTATACAAAAGTTTTTTATATGACCAAATTTTTCTTTCATTTTTTTTAATTTAAGGCAAATTATTGATTAATATTTGCATAGTTGAGAGGAAATATTTATCTTTGCATGCTAATTAAGTGTAGAACAATGAAAGACATCAAGCTGATTGCAGGGCCCTGCGTCATCGAGTCGGCAGAACTGCTCGACACGGTGGCTGAACGACTGGTGGAAATCAACCGTCAGCTGGGTACCGACATCATATTCAAGGCTTCGTTCGACAAGGCCAACCGCACCAGCATACACTCCTTCCGGGGCCCAGGACTGGAGCGCGGACTGCAGATGCTGGCCGACGTGAAGGACCGTTACGGCCTGCGGCTGCTGACCGACATCCATGAGGCATGGCAGGCGGAACCCGCCGGGCAGGTGGTCGACGTGATCCAGATACCCGCCTTCCTCTGCCGACAGACCGACCTGCTGGTAGCCGCTGCCCGCACGGGCAAGACGGTGAACATCAAGAAGGCCCAGTTCCTATCGGGCCGCGACATGCGCTATCCTGTAGAAAAGGCACGCGATGCGGGCGCACACGAAGTATGGCTGACGGAGCGCGGCAACATGATGGGCTACGGCAATCTGGTCGTGGACTTCCGCAACATCAGCGACATGCTCGACATCGTGCCCACGGTGGTGATGGACTGCACCCACTCGGTGCAGCGTCCCGACAGCACTGGTGGCAAGACGGGCGGTGACCGCCGCTTCGTACCGTCGATGGCCCTGGCCGCCAAAGCCTTCGGAGCTACCGGATTTTTCTTTGAGGTACACCCCGACCCGGACAAGGGACTGAGCGATGCTGCCAACATGCTGGAGCTCGACAAACTGGAAGCTTTAGTAAAGGAACTCATCAAATGAAGACAAGAGAATACGGCATACAATGCATCAAAGACGAGGCACAGGCACTGCTGGACCTCATACCCAAGATTGATGACCAGTTTGAGAAAGCCGTCAGTCTGATGCTGGGCTGCAAGGGCAAGGTGATTGTTACCGGCGTAGGCAAGAGCGGACACATCGGCGCGAAGATTGCCGCCACGCTCGCCTCGACAGGCACACCGGCCTTTTTCATCAATCCCCTCGACGTCTATCACGGCGACCTGGGCGTGATGACCAGTGACGACGTGGTGATAGCCATCTCAAACTCTGGACAGACCGACGAGCTGCTGCGCTTCATCCCGATGGTGCTGCATGAGAACATACCCATTATCGGCATGACAGGCAACCCGCAGTCGCTGCTGGCCAAATACTCGACGGCCCACCTGAACGTGAGCGTAGACCACGAAGCCTGTCCGCTGAACCTGGCACCCACCAGCTCGACCACTGCCACGCTGGCCATGGGCGACGCACTGGCCATCGCCCTGATGGAGGAACGCGACTTCCGTCCGCAGGACTTTGCCCACTTCCACCCAGGCGGTGAACTGGGAAAGCGACTGCTCACCACAGCACAGGACGTGATGCGGCAGGACGATCTGCCCATCCTGCCGCCCGACATGCATCTGGGCGAAGCCATCATCCTCGTGAGCAAAGGCAAACTGGGACTGGGCGTGGCCGAACAGGACGGACGCATCATGGGCATTATCACCGACGGCGACATTCGACGTGCCATGGAGAAATGGCAGGCCGAGTTCTTCAACCGCACCGTGAGCGACATCATGACCCGCCAGCCCAAAACGGTGAGTCCAGACACCAAAATAAGCGAGATACAACGCATCATGCATCAGCACAAGATTCACTCAGTACTGGTGGTCGACGACGACCGCAAGCTGCTGGGCGTGGTCGACAGCTATTCATGCATGCTATAATAATAAATAATGTACACGCACATGAAATGGATTAAGAAAATATGCTTGGCACTGTTGATCCTGCTGCCCCTCACGGTAGCAGCCGACTACCTGTTCAAGACCCTTGACGCACGAAACGGACTGACCTCGAGTCAGATAAACTGTATCTTTAAGGACTCGCGCGGATTCATGTGGTTCGGCACCCCAGCTGGACTCTACCGCTACGACGGCTACACATTCAAGCACTTCCAGTGCGACTCCCAGGACGGATCGTCGCTGCCCGACAGCTACATCCTTGGCCTGCAGGAGGCCCTGGACGGCAGTCTGTGGGTGCAGACACCTGCCGGCTACTGCATCTACCATCCGCAGACCGAGACCTTTGAGCGCGACATGCGACAGGCTTTCAGCAAGCTGGGTGTGAACGAGGTGCCGCAGATTGTCTACATCGACCGCCATCACAACCTTTGGGGCTACATACCCTCACGCGGCGTGGTGTGCTACAACATGCAGCAGCAGCTGCTCTTTGAATTCACCTATGCCACCGACGCCAACGGTATTCCACAAGGCACGGTGTGCTCCATCGGCGAGTGTAAGGACGGTGCCATCATTGTCTATAACGACGGACGGCTCATCTGCTGCGACGTGATGCACCAGCAGCACATTGTGTGGAGCACCAACGAACTGGTACAGCAACAGCTGAGGAAGACCAACACCCTGCGTGTGTTTGCCGACCAAACGGACAACATCTGGCTCTACGGACAAGGAACACTGTTTGTCTACCAGAAAAAGGCCAAGACATGGAACACCACCGTGGGCGACCAGCTGAACCTGACCGACGTAAATGCCGACTTCGGCGTGAACGGCATGGCAGGCGACCGCAGTGGAAACATTTGGATAGCTACCAGCCGACAGGGACTGATGCGCATGAACGTGAACTCGATGACAATGGAACCGGCACAGCTGACCAGCATGACATCGTCGAGACTGCAGGGAGTGACCAGCATTCAGAGCGTGTACATCGACGACACCGACCTGCTGTGGGTAGGCACTTCAAAGTCAGGCGTGGCCTATTGGGGACAGAACATCTATAAGTTCGATGCCAACATGATTGGCGACATCACCGCCATGGCACAGGATGCTGAGGGCAATATGTGGTACGGCACCAGCGACAACGGTGTGATAGGCTACGACGGCAGGCTGGCCAGCCTGAAAGTCACCGCAATGCTCTTCACCGACGACGGCAGCATGTGGGTGGGCTCGAAGCAGAACGGACTGACACGCATCAAGAACGGCAACGTCACCGTGTACTCCACAGCCAGCGACAGCCTGCGCAAGCTGCTGATAGACGACCATGTAAACGCCCTGTGCAGCGACAAGACAGGCAATCTCTGGATTGCCACCGACGGTGGTCTGCAGATGTTCAACGTGCGCATGGAAATCTTCACGAACTACACGAAGGAGAGCGGAAAGCTGAAGGTGAACAACATCACCTCACTGTTTTACGGACGAGACCACCGCATGCTCATCGGCACGTCGGAAGGACTGACCATCATGACGATCTCATCGGCCGAGGTGAAGCACTACACAGGCAACTCGACCAACATGACGAAGTTCACCAACAACTACGTCACGCAGGTCTACGAAGACTCGCGCGGACTCATCTGGGTGGGAACGCGTGAAGGTCTGAACATCCTGAACCTGGAAAACGACAACCTGGATAATATCACAGAGAAACAGGGACTGTGCAACAACAACATCTGCGGCATTGCCGAAGACAAGAGCGGCAACATCTGGGTAACAACCAGCAACGGTGTGAGCCGAATTGTGATACAGCGCAACCATGAGGATGGAAGCTATGACTACGGACTGTATAACTATACCCTGACCGACGGCCTCCAGAGCAACGAATTCAACCTGGGATCCATTCTGGTAGAGCGAAAAGAAAAGAATGTGCTGATGGGTGGTCTGTACGGTGTGAACTGGGTGCGACCGAAGACCGTCGACGAGGCAGAGTCGATGCCGCGCGTGATGCTCACACAGCTGCTCATAGGCGAAGAAGAAATCATTACCGGCCATGACTATGACGGCCATGTGCCCCTGCCGCAGACGCTCAATGAGAGTAACCGCATAGAACTGCTCAATACCCAGAACACTTTCACCATCCGCTTCGCAGCCGGTAACTACAACCAGAGTGAACGACTGCAGTTCAAATACTGGATGGAAGGACTGGACGACGACTGGAAGAACGGTGACGCCCTTAAGCATGGTGTGACTTTCACCGACCTGGAGAGCGGAACCTATACGCTCCACGTCAAGGCTATCAGCGCCGAAGGAACGGTGAGCAACCAGGAGCGTGTCATAGAGATATTCATCGATAAGCCTTGGTATCTTCAGTGGTGGATGCTGCTCTTCTATGCAGTCATTGCTTTCATTGCCTTCTATCTATGGAAGATAGGCATTGACCAGATACGCAATCTCTGGAAGAAGAAGAAGGCTCTGCTCGAAGAACTGGCCGTGCAACGCGAGGAGGTCAAGTCGGCCAGCGACGACCTGCGACAGCCCATGGCCCGAATGACATCGATCATCATGAACCTGGCTGAACGAGAAAGCACGCTTGAAGAGCGCGAACAGCTGAACAACCTGCACTCGCAGATGCTACAGATCATCACCCGCGTGAGCGACATGCAGTCGTCGCTGGAGCATCCTGAGGACAAGGCCAAGCAGCTGGTGGACAAGCACTACGAGCTGGACAGCCGTGGCGAAATGAGTCTGCCCGACGTGGTCAGTGAGGAACTCACCTCTGAGATCCGCTCACAGTTCCGTGACTCACCCACCTCGAAATTCCGTGTCATGTTTGTCGACGACAACGAAGATTTCATCAAATTCGTCGATGCCCGCCTGCGCTATGTCTACGACTTCCACTCCTATAATGACATCCTGAATGCCATCTCCGACGCAGAGACCACAATGCCTGACCTGATTGTCTGTAAGCAGGACATGAGTCCCATGACGGGCAGCGACTTCTGTAACCGTATCAAGACCCATCCGCAACTGAACAAAATCAAGTTTGTCATCATGACAGAAGGCAAGCTGAGCGGACAGGAACTGCAGAACCAGAACGTAACCATGTCGGCCGACTACTATCTGGCCAAGCCGTTCAACCTGCAGGAGGCAGCACTGCGCTTCAACAAGCTGCTGGGCATTGGTGCCATCGAGGTGACAAGCAACCTGATTGAGGGTGCAGAAACCCGACTGCTGGAAGGACGCAACTCAAGTATGACAACGGCCACAGAGACCATGGACTATGGAGAATTCAAGCCCATGACTGAGACCGTAGATCCCGACGACGAGATGAACGCCGTCGAGACACGACTGGTGAAGCAGGAAAACGCCCTCATTGAGCAGGAACTGGAAGACGAAGAATTCAGTGAATACTCAATGAACGACGTCATGGACCGCCAGCTGGTGAAGAGCATTGAGCAATATGTGCAGCAGAACATGAGCCGCGGCCAGATCAACCTGGAGGAGATGGCCCAGGCCATGGGCATGGGCATGCGTCCGTTCTTCCAGAAGGTGCGCGACATTACGGGCAAGACACCTGCCGATGTGGTGCGCGACATGCGACTGAAGCATGCATGCCTGCTGCTGAAGCGCACGAACATCAACATGAGCGAGCTGGCCACCAACATCGGCTTTGCCACCGGCGAGCACTTCATCAACATATTTAAGGAAAAGTTTGGCATCTCGCCAACAGAATATCGTCAGAAATACAGGAAATGAATCCAATCAAAAAACTCAAGGCGGGGATGATGGCTATCGTCCTCGCCTCGTTTTGCCAAACGGCAACCGCACAGGAAACACTGACCAGCGACACACTGATACGCCGACAGCTGGAAGACTACGGCATAGAATTCTCCCACAACAACAAGGTCACGCTGCTCATGTCGGGACAACAGAAGTTCGACGACATGTTTGCCGCTATCCGACAGGCCAGGCACAGTGTACACCTGGAATACTTCAACTTCAGAAACGACAGCATCGCATCGCTGCTCTTCGACATCCTGCGCGAGAAAAGACGCGAGGGTGTGGAGGTAAGAGCCATGTTCGACGGCTTCGGCAACGACTCCAACAACCAGCCGCTGCTGAAACATCACATCAAGTCACTGCGCGACGACAGCGTCGACATCTGGGAGTTCGACCCTATACGTTTTCCGTGGGTGAACCATATATGGCCGCGCGACCACAGGAAAATCGTGGTCATCGACGGTTCCATCGCCTATACAGGCGGCATGAACGTGGCCGACTACTACATAGAAGGTACGGAACAGGTGGGCGAATGGCGCGACATGCACTGCCGCATTGAAGGCGGAGCCGTGAACCAGCTGCAGCTCATCTTCAGCCGGATATGGGAGAAGACCACAGGCGAGGACATCTGGAAGCCGCAATACTTCAAGGCATACACCCCTGAACCATTCTCCAACCTGAAGCCCGATACCACGTCCACGGCAGGCCACAAGCTGGTGGGAATAGCCAACCGCGAACCACACACTACCAACGACGTAATGCGCTATCTCTACGTCAAGTCACTCGATGCCGCTCAGGACTCCGTGCGAATCATCAACCCCTACTTCACGCTGAACCGTTCGGTGAACAAGGCACTGAAACGGGCCATCAAGCGTGGTGTGAAGGTGGAGATCATGGTATCGGCCAAGAGCGACATCCCACTCACACCAGACTGTGTGTTCTATAACGCCCACAAGATGATGAAGCGAGGAGCCAACGTATGGATTTACCAACCAGGATTCCATCACTCAAAGATTATGATGGTAGACGGACGCTTCTGCACCGTAGGTTCTACGAATCTCGATGCACGCAGCCTGCGTTTTGACTATGAGGAGAATGCCGTGATCATTGACCGCAACACCACACTGGAACTCGACAACATGTTCGACCGAGACAAGCAGCAGAGCGTGCTGCTCACAGAAGAGGAATGGGACCGTTGGCGGACACCATGGCAGAAGTTCCGCGGATGGTTTGGACATCTGCTGAGACCGTTCCTTTAAGAACAAAGAGTTTTATATAAAAGAGGTGTCAAACTCAGCGAACAGAAATTTTGGATTAGCCATTTGAAAAGTGAAAAAATCATATTAGGCATTGACCCAGGAACAAACATCATGGGCTACGGCGTGTTGCGAGTCGTTGACGGCAAGGCGCAGATGATAACCATGGGCGTAATCGACCTGCGCAAATTCAGCGATGCCTACCTGAAGCTGGGACATATCTTTGAGCGCGTCACAGGTATTATCGACTCGTTCCTGCCCGACGAGATGGCCATTGAAGCACCATTCTTCGGAAAGAACGTACAATCAATGCTCAAGTTGGGACGTGCCCAGGGTGTGGCCATCGCAGCCGCCATCCGCCACAGCGTGCCCATTCATGAATATGCTCCCATGAAAATAAAGATGGCACTTACGGGTAACGGATCGGCTTCGAAAGAGCAAGTGGCCGGCATGTTGCAGCGGCTGCTGAAAATCAAGAGCGACGAGATGAGCCGTTTCATGGATGCCACCGACGCGCTGGCCGCTGCCTATTGCCACTATCTGCAAATGAGCCGTCCCGAAAGCGACGCTCCGCACTACCGCGGGTGGAAAGATTTCGTAAACAAGAACCAGGACAAAGTATGGAAGAACAAAAAGGAAGGATAACCGTAGTCTTCGGTCCCAATGGCAGTGGGAAGTCGCAGTATGCCGAAAAGCTGCGCCGACAGATGGCCAGCGACCGTGTGCGCTATCTGGCTTTCAGTGATGCCTACGGGCCTGCAACCGATAAGGCATATTATCTGCAACTACGCTGGAACCAGCACGACATTGACCAAGAGACACCACTCGTAGCTGACCTGCTCAACAAAGCCTACCAACTGTCAGGCGAAGACACAACGGAACGTAGACAACAGCGTGACGAGCTGTACGCGATGTTCGACATGCAGCCACTGCTCGACAAATATGTCATTCTACTTTCGAGCGGCGAGCTACGCAAGTTTCAGCTCATCAAGACGCTCCTGGCTCTTCCCCACACACTGATTCTCGACAATCCCTTCATCGGTCTCGATGCGCTGACCCGTCAGCAATTGCACGACTTGCTCCTTCGTCTTGCCCGTGAGCAAGGTTTGCACTTGTATCTCTTGCTGAGCAAAAGCGACGATATGCCCGACTATGCCGACGAAATCATCCGAATGGGAGAGTCTGCTCCCTACTCCACTCCATCACGCTTGCAGGAATTGTTGCAACTACCAACTCCTAACTCGTCCCTCCTAACTCTTAACTCCCCGGTCATTGACATGCATCATGTAAGCATCCGTTACGGCAACCGCACCATTATCAATGATCTGAACTGGCAGGTCAGGAACGGTGAACGCTGGTCGCTCTCCGGACGGAACGGCAGCGGAAAAAGCACACTGCTGTCACTGGTATGTGCCGACAACCCGCAGAGCTATGCCTGCGACATCACACTCTTCGGTCGTCAACGGGGTTCGGGAGAGAGTATCTGGGAGATTAAGCGCCACATAGGCTACGTGTCGCCCGAGATGCACCGTTCCTATCAGCGGGATCTGCCAGCTATCAATGTAGTAGCCAGCGGCCTGAAGGACACAGTGGGTCTCTACGTTCGTCCCAATGCCGAGGAAAAGGATATATGCCGCTGGTGGATGAGACTCTTCGGCATTGAAGAACTGGCCGAACGCTCGTTCCTACGGCTTAGCAGCGGTGAACAGCGGATGGTACTCGTAGCGCGTGCCTTTGTGAAAGATCCCGAACTGCTTATCCTCGACGAGCCACTTCACGGTCTTGATGACAACAACCGCCAACTGGTACGCCACATCATCGACACCTTCTGCCAGCGTCCAGGCAAGACATTAGTAATGGTGACCCATTACGAAGAAGAGCTTCCTTCGTGCATAGATCACCATCTGCATCTTGACCGCATTCCAGAGGTCAGCCTTTAAGCTTCTGTGCTTCGCGCAGCCGTATTCTTGTCAGCACCTGCTTGGTGTTGTAAGTGAAGTCGCCTGCCAATATCCAGGCATAGTAGCCGGAGTCCATGCGCAGCACGTCGGCCACGGTCTTTCCCTTATGCTTCCCAAAGTTGAAGTACTCGGTCATGACAGGCTTGCCATCCTTATCGAGAATCACGTTGCCCTTTGCATCCTTGACCTCTCCCCAGACAATGCGCCCAGCGAAGTCCACATTGTTATTCGTCTTCGAGAAGTCAGCCAGAAAGTCCATGTCGTTCTTTAGAACGCGTCCTTCGGGATCTTCGCCCAAAGAGCGCTGCTTCTCCTCCGTGTAATGATCCAGTTCGCCCATCAGCACACGATAGGTGGCTTCGGTGTCCTGGTCGGCACGATGAGCCTCAAAATCATCCTCCATCTTACGTCCGCAGAAGAACTTGTAGGCTGCAGCCAGGTTGCGGCTCTCCAACTTGCGGAAGATGGTGAGTGCGTCGATGAGACGACACTTCGAGAAGTCGAAGTCAATGCCCGCACGCAGAAACTCTTCTGCCAGCAAGGGCACGTCGAAGTGGTTGGAGTTGTAGCCTGCAAAGTCACAGCCCGTAAACTTATCGCTCAGTGTCTTGGCAATCTGCTTGAAAGTAGGCTTGTCCTTCACATCAGCATCGCTAATGCCGGTGAGCTGGGTGATAATGGGTTGGATATGACATTCAGGGTTAATGAGATAATCCCCACGTTCTTCCTGTCCGTCAGGGAATACCTTAATGTAGGAGATCTGGATGATACGATCCTTCACTAAATCAAGACCGGTCGTCTCCAAATCGAAGACGACCAGTGGTTTTGTAAGATTGAGTTTCATTGCTTCAGTTTAATCATTAATCAGCATGGGCATCATAAGCATCAGCACGTCCTGGTTCTCAGGCTGCTCTGAAGGCAACACCAGTCCTGCACGACTGGGGTCGGCCAACTGGATGAGCACCTGTTCGCAATCGAAGTTGCTGAGAATCTCAATGAACGACGAGCCCTTGAAGCCGATGCTCATGGGCATTCCATTATAATCGCATGCCATACGCTCCGTAGCGGTCTTCGAGAAGTCGTAGTCCTCAGCGTCAAGCTGCAACGTACCGTTCTCTACATGGAAGCGGATGAGATTGCTCGAATCGTTGGAGAAAGGCTGCACACGACGCAGGGCAGAAAGCAGGCTCTGGCGGTCGACCGTGAGCTGATTGGGATTGCTCTGCGGAATCACCGAATTGTAGTTGGGATAGCGGCCTTCGATAAGACGGCAGATAAGCACACCTTCCTCATAATTCACCTCGGCATTACGGTCGTCGAAACGAATAATCACGTCACCACCGTTCTTTCCCAGCACACCCTTCAGCAACGAGGCTGGCTTCTTAGGCAAGATGAAGGAAGCTGGCTCATCACTGCTGATTGTCAGCACCTTATTACGCACAAGCTTATGACCGTCACTGGCCACGATAGCCAAATATTCTGGCGTAAGGTCGAAGTAGATACCGTTCATCACGGGACGCAGCTCATCCTGAGCCGTGGCAAAGATAGAGCGGTTGATATTCTCGTTCAGCAACTGAGTGCTGATGGTTATCTGATGCGCACCCTCGCCCACCTGCTGCGGCTGGGGGAACTCGTCGGCATTCTCAACAGGCAGTGAGAACATACCGTTCTGGTAACTGATGCGTGCAATATTGTCGTTCTGGTTCACCTCGAATGAAATGGGCTGCTCCGAAATGCCTTTTACGGCCTCAAGCAGATCATGGTTGCCCACGCAGAATCGCCCATCGCTGTCGGCTTCGTTCAGTTCCATCGACGTCTTCATCATCACTTCGCTGTCAGAAGCTGTGAGATGCAGGCGGCCATCAATGATTTCGAACAGGAAATCGCCGAGTATAGGCAGCGAGTTCTTGCTGTTGATTACCCTGGAAAGAGCAAGCAGACGGCTGCTCAGGGCTGTGCTCGATACGGAAAATCTCATATTCTTTATTATTATGTTGTTTTGCTTTTCGGACTACAAAAATACAAAAAAAGTGTGTCAGCAGCAAAATTATTGCGAAAAAATTATTTGTTTTCAAACTATTTTAGTAATTTCGCCAACGAATTTGAAAAAAACAACAATAATATTATATTTCACTTATGGATTTAACAGGAAAAGTTATTGCCATTATGGAGGCAAGAGGCGGTGTGTCGGCTCGTACCGGCAACCCTTGGATGACACAAGAGTATGTGATTGAAGTGCCCGGACAGTATCCGCGCAAGATGGTGTTCAACATCTTCGGCGAGGATCGCATCAAGCAGTTCAACATTCAGCCGGGTGAGGAAATCACCGTTCAGTTCGACATTGACGCACGTGAATACAATGGCCGCTGGTTCAACGACATCCGCGCCTATAACATCATTCGCGGCCAGGTGGCCCAGGCTGTTCCTGCTGCCACGCCATTCCCGCCCCAGCAGAATGCTGCCCCGCAGACCGAGAACACACCATTCCCTCCCGCACAGGAGCCAGCAGCTGAGAACGCAGCCGACGACTTACCATTCTAACTATCATATTCCAAAATGTCAAAGGCATCTTTCCGCTCGTGGAAAGATGCCTTTTTTCTCAGTGAAATGCACCACTTTATTCTGACTTAAACAGGTCTTTAATGCCTCCGATGCTTCCCAGCAGATTTGTTGCCTCATAAGGCAGGTAGACCGTCTTTGTTTTGTCGCCCTCGGCCAGTTCCTGCATCATCTGGATATACTTCTGGGCCAGCAAATAGTTGGCAGGGTTGGTGCTCTTTCCCACAGCCTGTGTAATCAGCTCAATGGCCTTGGCCTCGGCCTCAGCCTTGCGGATGCGGGCCTGTGCCTCACCTTCGGCACGCAAAATCTCCTGCTGCTTGGCGGCCTCGGCACGGTTCACCATAGCCGTCTTCTCACCCTCGGATGCCAGGATCTCGGCTGCCTTTTGTCCCTCAGAGTTCAGAATCTGGGCACGCTTGTTACGCTCAGCCTGCATCTGCTTCTCCATGGCGGTAAGCACCGAGTCGGGAGGCGTGATGTCCTGTAGCTCCACACGGTTCACCTTCACGCCCCACTTGTCGGTGGCATCATCGAGCACGGCGCGCAGCTTGGTGTTGATGGTGTCACGCGAGGTCAGCGTCTCGTCCAGCTCCAGTTCACCAATGATGTTACGCAAGGTGGTCTGCGTCAGCTTCTCAATAGCGTTGGGCAGGTTGTTGATCTCGTAGGTGGCCTTGAAGGGGTCAACAATCTGGAAGTAGAGCAACGCGTTGATTTCGGTCTGCACGTTGTCCTTCGTAATCACATTCTGTTTAGGGAAATCATAGACCTGTTCGCGAAGGTCGATGGTTGACGAGTAGACGTAGCGGCCATGCTTCAATGCTACGATGTCCTTAGCCTTGTCGATGAAAGGCACAATGACGTTGATACCAGGATTCAGCGTGGCATGATAGCGACCCAGTCGCTCAATGATTTTGGTCTCCGACTGCGGAATGATGACCAGCGCCATCTTGGCAAAAACGATGACGCAAAGCACAATGGCTAATAAAACATAAAGTCCCATACTTTTAATTTTTAAATTATTAATGACAAGTTATGATATTTTCTCTACGGTGATAATGATGCTCTCACGGCCTACGACACGCACGTGAGTGCCTACAGGAAGTTCCTCTGGCCCAGAAGCCACGGCTTTCCAGTCATCGCCACTCAGAGCCACACGGCCGAAGCCACCAGCGGTAATTGTTTCGCTGACACGTCCTGTCTGCCCAATAATGGCATCGGCATTGCTTACACGGTTGTCTTCACCCCTGTGCAGATAGCGTAGGGCGAAAGGCCGCACCTGAAAGATGCTGAACGCCGTGACGGCAGCGAACACGCCCAGTTGCCAATAGAAGCCCGAAAAGGTCGAAGCGACGGCAGCCCCCACAGCCCCGATGGCAAAACACATGATAAAGAAATCGCCCGACGAGAGTTCGAGCAGCAGTCCCAAGACGGCTATCACCGCCCACACCTGCCAAAGATTTGCTGAAAGATACTCTATCATACTGATACTGATTTATTAAACTACAAATTATGATTTTGAATTATAATGAGAGGACAAAATCGTCCCAGTCCTTGGTGGAGCCCTTCTTGCCGAAGATTTTCTGGTAGAGTCGGCTTCGTGTGGAAGCCACGCTTTCCTTCGAGTGAGCCGTGAGCAGAGCGATGTCCTTTGGTGCAATGCGCACCTTGGTGAGCAGACACACGCGATAGTCCTGTTCAGAGAGCCGGTAGAGGCTGTAGAGCTTTTCGGTGAAGCCTGTATAGAGGCTGTCGACCAGTGTGGCCAGTTGTGGCCAGTCCTCTTCACTCATCCCCTTACCTTGCTGCAACAAGCGTTTCATCTTCAAATAGATGTCGGCACTGAAGATGTCGGTCTCGGCCCGCTGGCGCTTCTCGCTCTCAATGCGGGCGATGGTGTTGGCATAGTCGAGCCGTGCCTTCTTTTCCTCCAACTCCAGTCGCAGCGTCGTATTCTCGCTACCCAGTTTCTGCAGCAGTGCCTCCAGTTCCTGAATGCGTTTCTGGTTGGCTTCCACGTCTTGTTCTTCCTGCATGGCGCGTACCTTGTTAAGGCGTTCCTGCAAGAGCAGGATCTTACGGCGACTATTCTGTATGGTCACCACGAAGAGTGCCACGTAGGTCACTGTACCTATTATTAAAAGGAACAGTTCGCGTTCGGTGAGTATGGTCATCATCAGATTCATGCGGCAAAGGTATAAGAAAAAAGCGAATTACGCAAACAATTTGGTTTGCAATAATTCGCTTCGTTACTTTTGAGTTCGCAAAAGTTAAAACCTGCTTTTTCTCAACTCAGAAAGCACTGTTTTCTAACTGAAAAAACGCTATGATTTCACTCTACAGGTTCCAGCTTGATGCCAAACAGACTGACAGACTTGTCCTTTGTCAACTCATAGCTGCCAGGCTCCAGTATCTGTGAATAGGTGCTTGCAGTGCCGGTAATCTTCTGTCCATTGATCTTGATACTGGCAGTTTCGGTGTCGGCAAAGTAGAGGGTCATCAGCATTTTCTGCGTGATGGTGAACTTGACACTTGTAGCCGACTCCATCTTCAAGCAGTTAGTATACTCTTTTCCATCAATAGTAGCCTTGCCTTTTGAGTTCGAGCCGTTGCCGTTGACGGTAAAGAAGGTGGAGCTGGGCGTTCCGCTCTTGTCGAAAGTGCAGAGGATAGTGCCTTCAGTCACGGGTGCGTCAGGGTTCGTCTGAGTAGTGTCAATCCGTTCTTCCCCACCCTGCTGCAGGGTTTCAGCACCGAAGATACCGACGAGCGACGACTTGTAACTATCGATGAGCGACTCCAGCGCAGCATTTACTTCGTAGTCGGTGTCATCAGTGGCATTCTTAAACACGAACTGGCAGTCACCATGATTCAAACGACCTGCACCGTAGTAGCCAGTAACGAGTGCTGGCACATCGGCTGTGGCATCAGGCGTACAGTCATACATCAACTGCGGATCAGTATCGAAGTTGTTGTAGATGGTTCCCCCAACAAGTGTCTTCACACTATTGGGCACTTGTTCGTCGCGGGTCTTCGCCTCATAGCAGTCAAAGCTGGTATTATTATTTTGCCAGGTAATGGGCAAATAGTAGCTGCCTGCAGTTTCAGCATAGATGTTTCCAAACGACTTGATGATACCACCGTCCTCTCCTGAGAAGGTTCCAGAACCTTTTGCATCGGTACCCTGCAGGGACGCAAGCAGCGGATCATGGGTATGACGGAAATAGTTGTTCTCGGCAAAGCAACTGGCACCCGACGTAACACCCACTCCGTATTTGGAGTTACCGTCATAATAGTTATTATACACATGTACGCTCATCGTGCGGATGCGAGGATGACGGGAGTCAGAATGGTCAAACCAATTGTGGTGATAGGTAATATAATTGGGGCCCGATTCACTCTTCATGCCAAACATATTGCTCTTACCAGTATCCCAAAAGTGACAATAGGCCAATGTGACGAACTTGGAATCGGACTTCACGTCAATGGCTCCGTCGCCTTTTGCGTGATCACCCGAACCGTGCTTTCCGTAAAACACGTCGATGTTGTGCAACCAAACGTTGGAGTTGTCTGTATCGAGCGAAATACCATCGTCCATGCAACGCATAATGCCTAAATTCCGGAATTCCACACTCTTCACATTGCGGCAAAGGAAGCCGAATCCTTGAATAGTGGCATCGTCACCAATGCCTTCGAAGGTGATGTTCAACTCACTGTCGGCCCTTTTGCCCTTCACCTGGATGCCTTCCTCCGAACTGCCGAAGGAATCTACATCGCTCGGCTTAATGGTTCCAATGAAGCGCACGGCCAGAGGATTGGTGACATTGCCCTTCTCATAGGCAGCCACAATGCTCTGCAGACCAGTGAACTCACCGCTGGAGAGTTTGGCTTTCACCGTCTTGGCATTGGAGGCCGTAACATAGATGACCACAGCGTCCTTCTTCAAAGAACCGTCGTTGTTATAGGCTCCTACACCACTATTATAATTGAAGTGGGCAAAGCCCATACGGTCGTAGGCTTTCACAGACAGTTTAGCGGTCTCAATGGCAGCCGAGGCAATCTCTGTTCCTTCGGAATCGATGGGTACAATGCGTAGCTGATAGTCGTCGGCTGGCACCAGACCCACCACGTCGGCACGACCGTAAACACCGTAGTTGCGTACCAGCTGGGTATCAATCTGCTTGTAGTTCTTTTGGCTGCCACCCTTCACATAAACATTGTAACCCGTGGCACCAGGATAGAGTGTGAATGTGGCATAGGCCGATTCCTGCCAGCCTTTGCTTTCCAGCACGTTCATCTGCCCGAAGGCCACTACCACATCGGCCTTACTGGCCTTCTGCTGGGCGGTTTTGGCAAAGCTCAGCTGCACACTGTCTTGCTCCAAAGCCAACTCAGTAAGTTTCTCGTCAATCACCTTTCCCTTGATGAAAGGTGTCTGTGCGCTTGCCGTCAAAAGTGACAGCATAGCAATGATTGTCAGTAGATGTCGTTTCATATTTCTAAATAGTAGTATTAATTATCTTGAAGCATGGAATCCTTCCAGATTCTCGTATTTTCGGGCCATCATGCGCTGATAGACGTTGCGCAGCCACCAGGGATGCGACAACGTAAAGAGGAGGCCAATGACAATGAGTACCAGATAGGCCGTTACCTCGCTGAACGCAACGAGCAGTACGGCTGCGATGAGGATAGGGAGAAACATGGCCGACAACTCAATGATCAGCTGAAGACCATTCTCCATGTTGCCCTTGCCCGTAATTTTCTGATCGAGCGGCAGTGTCTGCTTGTTGTAGACGGCCAACTGGAACATGATGAAATTGAGCAGACCACTGGAAATGAGGCAGTAAGCCGCCATCATCAGCAGCGAGAACTTCCCTGCAAAGACGGCCGGCAGCATGAGCAGCAGCGGCACGATCAATACGCTCACGTGGAAATAATACTTGGCCCGAAGCAGCGAGAGCGTATTCTCGCGATGCACCATGAGCAGGTCGATATAATTCCCTTCAGGACCCATGATCTTGACAAGCGTTGTCTCGCCGTAGATGCCGAAACAGTAGTAGCACCAGAAATTGAGCATGAAGAAGTTGTCATACATGTTGCTGAAGGTAATGATTAGCGACAGCATCACCACCAGTCCGAGACTCATTAGCACGCGTGAACGGATGGCTTTGTTGCGAAGGATGCTCTTCAGTTCCAGCTTCAGGTACTCACCCGACTGGCCGAAACGTTCCAAAAACGTGAAGCTCGACACCTTCTTCAGACTTGCAGGCTTCTTCTCTTCGCGCGAAATCTCTTCGTAGACAAATGCATACTGCATGCAACGGTTCACCCAAAGCATCACAAGAAGCAATGCAATGCAAAGCAGCAACATCCACCACGACCCACCGTATTCACCGATGAAGTCGGCTGCAGCATTAAACCAGCCGAGCTTGTCGTCCAAGAACATCAACCCGAAATAGAGTCCATAAATGACCACAGGCAGCAGCCACCAGAACAGGGAGCGGGCCACCAGCGTACGAATCATGAGATACCACTGGCTGTTGAGCACGACCAGCAACATGCCGCACAGCAAGACTGTCAGCGCGGTAAGAAATGTGGTGCCGCCTGCTAACGTAATGATGAAATAAGGAAGGAAGAGTGACAGCCACAACAGGTTCCATCCGCTCAGCAACGACGTGAGCAAAAATGTATCAATGACAGCTCTACGCGGCATGGGAAGCAGCATGTAGGGCTTCATCAGCATGAGCGGAGTCTGCTGGCCCATAAAGCGCATGCCGAAGTCAATGAGCAAAAGCAGCGGCAACAACACCAGCACAAAGGCTGGCATGTCGCTTTCGTTGACCATCATGGCGAACATCACGCCTGCCGCGATGAGGTAGATCATCATCAAGCCACCGCCAATGATTGCCATGACCTTCCCCACCATGCTTTGCTCAAAAGCAGGCGAACGCTTGAACCCCAGCTGATTGTTGCGACGAATAAGCCAGAAGAGCTGTAGTCTGTTCATCACACTCATCATTTATTACTCATCACTTCACCTCAGGTCAATCACCTCAGCTGTGGGGAACTCTTTTGAGTTGAAACGGAAGGAAGCATCATCGAGCTTTGCTTTCTTCAGATTCGAGATAGTAAAGGTAGTCCACTTCGTGCCCTGCAGCATTTTCACCTCGGTAGGCGAATAGTTTTTCTTGTCTACCTGTATGAAAAGTTCCTGCACCTTGCGCTTGGCATCGGTGGCGGTCAGATGGACTTTATAAGACGAACCCGTGGTGGTCATCGTGTACTTATAGCCTTTCTTGTACATATTAATAAAGTTATAAGGATTGATGGCCTGCAACTGGGCTTCGGTAGGAGTGACAACACTTACCTCGTTGTTTTTCTTCAGATAGGTCCACTGCGTTGTTCCGTCGAACCACATGGTGGCTAGTGCCGTCGTAGCACGGAACTTCTTGCCCTTTACGGCAATGGTGCCGCTGAGGTTATTATACTGCGCACTCTGCATACTAAATGAGGCTTCAATGCCGTCCTTGGCACTGATGGTTGCGGCACACTTGTCGAGCACTGACTTGGCCGTCTGGCTGAATGCACCTTCAGTAAGGGCAAACAGCATTGTTACGATTAAAAGGATGGTCTTTTTCATTTTCTTAGCGTACTTAATAATTGTTCGAGACTCAATTCGTCTTGTATGAGCACTTCACGGGGCTTTGAGCCGTGGGCTTCACCCACAACACCAGCCTTCTGCATCATGTCCATCAGGCGGCCGGCACGGTTATAGCCAATGGAGAATTGGCGCTGAATAAGGCTGGTAGAACCCGATTGCTTGGCCACAATCAGGCGGGCGGCATCCTCAAACATGGGATCCAGATGAGACAGATCTACGTTTGCGCTGCCACCACCTGCATCTTCACCGCCTTCCACTGCCGGTTCGGGCAGTTCAAACGGTTCAATATAACCCTGCTGGGCAGCAATGAACTTGTTGATGTCGACGACTTCGGGTGTATCGACGAAGGCACATTGCACACGGATAGGGTCGTTGCCCTGCAAATAGAGCATGTCGCCACGGCCAATGAGCTGCTGAGCACCCATGCGGTCGAGGATGGTCTTCGAGTCAATGCTTTGCGATACCTTGAAAGCAATGCGTGCCGGGAAGTTGGCCTTGATGGTACCCGTAATGATATTAGTTGTAGGACGCTGCGTGGCAATAATCATGTGGATGCCCACAGCACGGGCTTTCTGCGCAATGCGGGCAATGGGCAGCTCAATCTCCTTGCCTGCCGTCATAATCAGGTCACCATACTCATCGATGACCACGACAATGTAAGGCATAAACTTATGTCCCTTCTCGGGATTCAACTGGCGGGCAATAAACTTCTTGTTATAGTCCTTGATGTTACGCTCACCGGCCTCCTTCAACAGTTCGTAGCGGGCATCCATCTCCACGCAGAGCGACTGTAGCGTGCGGATGACCTTCGATGTGTCGGTGATGATGGGATCGTCAAACTGTTCGGGCAAAGAAGCCAAGAAGTGCTTGTCTATGTTGCGGTAGATGCTGAACTCCACCATCTTCGGGTCAACGAGTACTATCTTCAGTTCGGCAGGATGCTTCTTATATAATAAAGAGGTAATGATGGCGTTCAGGCCCACCGACTTACCCTGTCCTGTTGCACCGGCCACAAGCAAATGGGGCGACTTGGCCAAGTCAAACATAAACACCTCATTGGTGATGGTCTTACCCATGGCGCAGGGCAAGTCCATCGTCGTTTCCTGGAACTTCTTCGAGTTGAGCACACTCTGCATTGACACAGTCTGTGGCTTGGCATTCGGAACTTCAATTCCAATGGTACCCTTGCCTGGGATAGGAGCAATAATACGGATACCCAGTGCCTTCAGGCTCAAGGCGATATCGTCTTCCAGCGTTCTGATCCTGGAGATACGCACACCTTGCGCCGGAGTAATCTCATAAAGCGTAATCGTGGGACCGACAGTAGCCTTGATTGAAGTAATCTCAATGTTAAAGTTGCGCAGCACCTCAACAATGCGATTTTTGTTCTTTGTCTGCTCCTCCATGTCGATGAAGGGCTTGCCGTCGTTCTCATAGACTTTCAGCAGGTCGAGCGTAGGATAATGGTAGTTCTCCAGGTCACGCTTCGGATCGTAGGGTTCCAAATCTTTCGGATCAGTACCTGCCAGTTCACCAGTGGCCTTCTCGTCTCCTTCAGCCGATTTCACTTCCATTCCCACCTCTCCGGCTGCCCCTGCTTTCACAGATTCAGCAGCAGTTTCAGAAATCACGGGAGTTCCAGGGACTTCGGACTTCACATCATCAAACACAACTGTTTCCGTCTGAGGATTGTCGAACGTGGTGGGGTCTTCATGCGTGTCTATGTGTTTCTCATAGCTGTCCTCAGGCGACACATCGTCCTGCGACGTGTCAACAACATTGAACTTAATGCGGTCGAGGAACTTGGTGGGGTTGAGCAACTTGCGAATCATAAACACGGTCTCAGTGCTCAGATAGGTCAGGTAGGCCAGTGCCACCAGTATCAACAAAGCCGTAAGTCCGGGAGCACCCACATAGGCTTCAACCCACTGACAGGCAGCCAGTCCGTGATCGCCGCCGGGGCAGAAATGACTGTCGTCCATAAACGGTGTGAGAAACTTGGCCAACGTCACCGAGAGCCAGATCATCAGCACCATCGAGGCAAAGAACCACTTCCAGAGGTTCACCTTATAGGCTTTCATCAGATTGAACGACACCAGGAAAAGGAACACAGGAATAAGAAACGCCGGCAGACCAAAACACTGCTTGATGAAGAAGTAGGCCGTCATGGCTCCGATGGAACCGCAGTAATTCCCGAATTTTCCGTCTTCATTATTCAGCTCGTCTGGCCTCAGGTTCTCAATCAGGCTCTGGTCAGCCTGCCCCGTGGTGAAGAACGAGATAAACGAGAGCACAAAATAGAAGGCCAGTGCAAAAAGCAGCAAGCCCAGGAAGAAGTTCAGTTTTTCGTTATGAAATAGATTCGTAAGCCCTATTGTCTCAGCAAATGAAGGACTTTCCTCAATATTCTTTTTCTTTCTCTTAGCCATTATTCTGTTCGCATTATTACAATTTAGGTGCAAAAGTAATAAAAATAATGAATAACATGTTCATTTATTATGAATTATTTTGTATTTTTGCATCCCGAAACACGACAACAATGACAAAGATACTCTATAATAAGTTTGAAAAAAAGCTGATTTCATCGCTTCCCGTGGTTACCTTCGAGGGAAGAATCATCGTGATTCTCACCCCCGGAGAGACCGAGAAAGCGGTCGACTATCTCTTGTCACACCCCATCCTTGGCGTTGATACCGAGACACGCCCTTCCTTCAAACGCGGATTCCAATATCAAGTGTCACTACTGCAGGTGGCCACACCCGACACCTGCTTCCTTTTCAGACTAAACCACACAGGTATCACACCCGCCATCATCCGCTTTCTAGAAGACAAGAAGGTACCCAAAATAGGGCTCTCATGGCACGACGATCTGAACGGTCTGCACAAGCTGGCTGACTTCACGCCAGGCAATTTCATCGACCTGCAGAACCACGTCAGGGAGATCGGCATCGAAGACATGAGTCTGCAGAAGCTTTATGCCAACATGTTCGGCGAGAAAATCAGCAAGAAGATGCAGCTGAGCAACTGGGAGCGCGACATCCTTGACGACAAACAGAAAGTCTATGCCGCCACCGACGCATGGGCCTGCATCATGCTCTACCAGGAACTGAAAAGGCTGGAAGAGACGCACGACTACAAACTTATTGTCAATCAAGAAGAAACCGTATGAAGCAAATCTATCTGAAACGAGGCAAGGAGGAAAGCCTGCTGCGCTTCCATCCCTGGATTTTCTCAGGAGCCATCCACCACACCGATGAACACCTTGAAGAAGGTGAGACCGTGCGTGTTGTGACAGGAAACGGCGATTTCATCGCCATCGGCCACTACCAGGAAGGCTCCATCGCAGTACGTGTGCTCACATTTAGCGACGTTCCCATCGATGACCAATTCTGGCAGTCACGTCTACGGTCTGCCCTGCAAATGCGCCAATCCATCGGTATTGCCGACAATGAGCGCAACAACACCTACCGTCTGGTACACGGCGAAGGCGACAACCTGCCCGGACTCATCATCGACATCTATGGAGAGACGGCCGTCATGCAAGCCCACAGCATCGGCATGCACCTATGCCGCCATGAGGTAGCTAAGGCACTCGTGGCCGTCATGGACAAACGCATCGCAAACATCTATTATAAAAGTGAGACCACACTGCCTTACATGGAACCCGAGAACGGATTTATCTATGGTGGCAGCGACGACAACATTGCCGTGGAGAATGGCCTGAAGTTCTATGTCGACTGGCTGCGCGGACAAAAGACCGGCTTTTTCGTCGACCAGCGTGAGAACCGTTCGTTGTTGGAACGCTACGCCAAAGGCCAGCGTGTGCTCAACATGTTCTGCTACACGGGTGGCTTCTCTGTCTATGCCATGCGCGGTGATGCCCTGCTGGTACACTCCGTCGACAGTTCGGCCAAAGCCATTGAGCTGACAAGAGCCAACGTAGAACTGAACTTCCCCGACGACCCACGACACAAAGCTTTTTGCGAAGATGCATTCAAATTCCTGGATAGTTTAGATTCCTCAACTATCAACTCTCAACTCAAATACGACCTCATCATCCTCGACCCTCCTGCCTTCGCCAAGCATCGAGGTGCACTGCATAACGCACTGAAAGGCTACACCCGGCTGAATCAGAAAGCGTTCGAGAAGATACAGCCCGGCGGCATCCTCTTTACTTTCTCCTGCTCGCAGGTGGTGACCAAGGAGCACTTCCGTAACGCCGTGTTCACCGCTGCTGCCCTTGCCAAGAGAAAAGTGCGCATCCTGCATCAGCTGCATCAGCCTGCCGACCACCCCGTCAACATCTATCATCCCGAAGGCGAATACCTGAAAGGACTTGTGCTCTATGTTGAATAAATGCGTTGGCGACTTCATCAAACAGCATCAGCTGCTCAGCTACGACAAACGTTACATTGTGGCTTTAAGTGGAGGTGCTGATAGTATCGCTTTGTCACTGATACTCAAAGAATTACGCTATGATATTGAAGCCACACACTGCAACTTCAACCTGCGTGGTGAGGAAAGTATGCGCGATGAGGCTTTTGTCGTGGACTTTTGTCAGCAACACAACATTCCCTTGCACCGCATCCACTTTGACACCTGCACCTATGCGGCACTCCACAAGGTAAGCATCGAAATGGCGGCACGAGAGTTGCGCTACCACTACTTTGAGCAACTGCGGTGCGACATCGGAGCCGACGGCATCTGCGTGGCTCACCACCGCGATGACAGCGTCGAAACCATGCTCATGAACCTGATTCACGGCACAGGAATCCACGGACTCATCGGCATCCGACCACGTAACGGTTACATCCTGCGCCCCTTGCTCTGCGCCAGCCGACAGCAGATAGAAACATGGCTCAGGGAACGGAATCAACCTTTCATGACAGACAGTAGTAACCTGGAAGACAATATGTTACGAAACAAGATTCGACTGAATCTTATCCCCTTGTTCAAGAAACTGAACCCCGCCGTTATGGAGAACATGAGGAACACAATGCAACAGGCATCCGAAGCGGAAAATATCTACAATACATACATACTTTCAGCAATAAAGGAGATAGAAGAGAATAACACTCTAAAAATAAGTGAGTTACTAAAGCGGACATCGTCAGAAAGCATTCTTTTCGAATGGCTCCGCCCCTACGGCTTCCAACCCTCCGTTGTCCGCGACATCTATCGTCATCTAACATCAGACGCCCAGACAGGCAACCTCTGGCAGTCATCGACCCACGACGTGATTATCGACCGCGACCGTCTTATCGTAGAGTTGCGCCAAGAGGCACTCCCCACCCTTCGCATACCCGAAACAGGCACCTACAACTACCAGCAACAGCAGTTCAGCTTTAAGACCAGTGAAGACATACAGATTACCCGCGCCCCACACAGTGCCAGTCTCGATGCCGCCAAGGTGCATTTTCCCCTTTATATCCGTCCTGTCCGCGAAGGTGACCGTTTCTCACCTTTCGGCATGAAAGGCAGCAAACTGCTGAGTGACTACATGACCGACCTGAAGTTCTCGCTCTTCGACAAGCGCCGCCAGCTTGTCGTCACCGATTGCGACAACCAGATAGTCTGGGTCGTAGGCTCCCGCCCCGACAACCGCTTCTGCATTACCCCGTCGACCACTAAGGTTCTGAACATCAGATTATCCGAGTAGAGTGCTAATTCAGGTAGTTAAAAACAGCGTTACTTTATGAACATAGCTTAAGCGCGTTTAACCAAGGCTTAAACGCGCTTACGGCTTACTTAAATGCGCTTAGTGGTTTGCTGACTCCAAAACAGCAAGCCACTGACCATTTCAGGTACGCGCTCCTACATCCCCCGTGCTTTCCAGATGCGTTCCTTGGCGGCATTGATCTCCTGGAACTTCTTTTCGGCTGCACGGCGCACATCGTCGCCCAACTTGGCCACTCGATCGGGATGATGCTCCAGGGCAAGACGGCGGTAGGCTTTCTTTACCTCTTCGTCAGTGGCTGAAGGCGAGACACCCAGCACCTGGTAGGCATCGTCGAGGGAATCGCCTTGGAGATGGAGAAGCGAGTCGACTTCACTTTCGCTCATCTGCATCCAACGAGCCACTTCCTTCAAGGCTGTCACCTCAGTGGGATCCACACGGCCGTCGGCCTGAGCTATCATGACCAGAAAACTGAGCAGTTGCAGACGCTGGCTGTAGTCGATATGCTGCACTATCTGCTGGCAACTGCTTCTGATGGTCTCGCGATAGCGCACGTCGCCCTGTTGCTTGGCTTCTTCGAAAAGCTTGCGTAGAATCTGGTCGCCCTGCTGACTGGCCACCTCGCCAAAGTTCTGGCGCAGCCATTGGCGTACCGTTTCCATCTCGGAGTGCATGATCTTGCCGTCGGCCCTGATAATATAACTAGCCAGCACGAGCATGGAGAGCAGAAAGCTGTTGCGGTCGCCCGCAGCCTGACTCCTGTCGCCCGCGTCCTGTCTGCCGAATGAGGAATCGAGCAGCGGTGAGGCGTTGCCGTCGAACAATGACCCTATGAAGATTCCGATGAGAGCACCCATGGGACTTCCTCCTGTGGCTATCCATCCCAGAAAGCCACCTATCCATTTTCCTAATGCCATCTTGCTGGTTTTAAATGATAAGAAGGCCGCCTGATTGTTCAAGCGGCCCTCTCCATAATTTTTTCTTAAAAAGCTGTTGTATTATTTCAGCTCGGCGAGGTACTTGATGGTGCGAACCATCTGAGAAGTGTAAGAGTTCTCATTGTCGTACCAAGCAACAACCTGAACGAGAGAGTTGCCGTCGCCAATCTTGCTAACCATGGTCTGGTTGGCATCGAACAGCGAACCGAACTTCATACCGATGATGTCGCTGGAAACAAGCTTCTCCTCGGTGTAACCGAACGACTCGTTGGCAGCAGCCTTCATAGCAGCGTT
>JAEEGL011449878.1_pt1 | contig 25943 bp, 26 predicted proteins | sample 9134231 | NCBI WGS metagenome assembly JAEEGL01 (sample SAMN16246548, study PRJNA631951) | gut metagenome | biome: gut microbiome; feature: rumen; material: fiber-attached | host: Bos | place: Iran: Karaj | collected 2018-10 | reverse complement strand
TGAATACCTTCATTTCATACTCCTTTACCTATGGCTACTTATCCATCCCTATCCACTGTATGAAAGCTGTCTTATCACTGCTGTTATACCCAGCCTTCTCATAGAAATGCATAGTCTCCGGCTTCTTTGATCCTGTCAGCAGCATCATTTTGTAACAGTTTTCCTTCTCCGCAATCTTCTTTGCATAATCCAGACATTCACCTGCATATCCGTTTCCTCTGAAATCCGCATGTGTTACCACATTCTCAACAAAAGCATATGGTCTTATATTTCTTGTTAAATTCGGGATGATCACACAAACACAGGAAGAAATAATCTGACCGTCAATCTCATTTACGATCAGATGGTGATTCGGATCTTCAATGATCTGATTCCATATTTTTTCAAGATGTTCATCATGCTTGGGAATACTGTCTTCATGTAAGTAAAGATACAGTTCCAAAAGTGCTTCCAAATCTTCTTTTTTTGCTTCTCGTATCATCAGCTGATAATCCTTACCTCCCTAACCCGGGATAAATTCCGGTATAACGTTTTATAATCATATTACATCTGCCCCAAGACTCGTCTTTATACTTGAATGCGTTAGGAGTATTTTGCCTTTCGGTAAATCCAACACCCTCATAGCATTTCTTGGCTCTTGAATTCTCAGGAAACACATTAAGCTGAACAGCCAAAGCATCCGGATCAGTAAAGGCATTGCGAACGGCTAGCTTGATCATTTCCTTTCCGATTCCTTTACCACGAACAGATGCATCCACCATAACAAACTTAAGCATTCCTTCATGAGTCTCATGATTAAGTGAGTAGCAATAGAATCCAACAACACGTCCTTCATCATCTACCGCAACGAAAGGACTGTCTCCGAATTTCCCTGCTATTTCTGACAGAAAACTCCTAAGCTTTTCTTTTTCGAGAGGGTACGTAATCAGATTTGCGCACCACATCATATGTGTTCTTTCATCTGTGATCCATGTCTTGATCACATCAAAATCCTCAGTGAGGTTAAATGTTCGAATTTGCATTATTTCTACTCCTTTTTTGAGGTCATTATAATGATTCCGCTAATGCTGCGGTCTACAACTATAATTTTACTCGCTATACATACAAATGGTACCTTGCGACAATTTAAAACCGTTTTTTTCATAGAACTTGAATGCAGGGGCATATTCACTGGTGTAAAGTACAACTCCTGCATATCCGGCTTCCCGGCTATAATCTAAAATCGCATTCAATAATTGTCTTCCAATTCCTTGCCCCTGTCTTTCAGGTAATACTGCCATCTCATTGATATATATTTCTTTTTTACTTCCCGATATTTTACATAATGCAAATATACATCCGATTATCGTGTCATCTTCTTCATACACATATCCTATAAATTTTTTCTGCTCGTAATAATCCGTCAAATATTCTCTTGCATTATCAGAGTTCCAATCAATTCCCCAATATTCTATAGGAAACGCCTTAGCGTATATTTCGCCACACTGTATCAAATCTTCTTTTATCATCTTCCTAATCATATATTTAATCACCCCAATAAATTAAACCTAGTAATGATACTAGGCTTAATTCTTTTATTTATTTTTAATTTCATCTAGTTCAAGTCTAAGTAGAGTATTTTCTTTTTTAAGATTTTCTTTTTCTAAAATAGTATTTTCTAATTCAAGTTGAACCAATTCTCTTTTCTTTTTTTGTTCCAAAACTTGTTCTTCTTTAACTATTTTTTTAGCTTCACCTAAAGAAATATGATTATGCCTATTATTTGCCATTCTAGATGCTCTTCTTTCCCCTTTTTCATCTAGATCGCTAGCAGGAATCCACTTTATTCTTGAATCAATATAATCAAGTTCACTTTTAATCTCTTGAATTTTTATGGAGTATTTATCAATTGCTTTACTATTTCTTTCAATTAATATTTTTATTTCTTCTATTCTATCCATAATAAACACCTATAAGTTTTTAAGTTCTTCTCTAACTTTAACTAATTCTAGTTTTAATAAGGCATTGATCTTTCTTTTCTTTTCTCTTTTTTTGCATAGATTAGCCATTTCTTTTAATATTTCTTGCTTTCTAGCTCTATATTTATCAAGCCTTTTTTTATAGAAATAATCAGTGATAGGATCCACCAAAATATCAATTGGATCACTGCCACCAATAAAGTCAGCTAGTCTACCAATTTTATACCATCTGAATCTACGATTGATATCTTCTTTTTCATCCTTTAAATCTTCTAGTTTTGCAGTGTAATATTCAATCCTTTTGATATTCATGGCTATTTCTTTTTTTAAATCATCTCTTTGTCTTAATAACCTAAAATGTTTTTCACTTACTAATTCTTCCATATTCTCCCCCCCTAAAGAATTATTATTTAAATACACCTAAATCTTTACCATAGTTATAGACATAGTCCATTCTTTCCATAGCTTTTTGATTTAGTGTTTGTGTTTTTGGCTTTAATGCTTGTAAAGTTAATTTGTACAAGTCTTCTCTATTAACTCCACCTTGCATCTTCGCAACTTGAAGCATACAACAATATATTTCTTCTTTTGGAATATCATAAATATCTAATCCTGAGTTTTCTCTAAACACTTCAAGCTTTTGATTAGCTTTTAGTGGCCAGTAGAATTTTTGTGTTTGGTCAAAGCTTACATTTGGATAAGGTTTAATACAATATTCTAAACGTTGATTAGCTTTAGCACTAAATACCTTAATATTGGAATAATCTTTTACTCTTTGCTTAATAGTTTCAAAAGCAACTGGACCTTCAGTATCGATAATCTTTTGAATCATGTTAGGTAATCCTTGAGAGAATCCTCTATCATTATCATAGCTTACTCTACCTAAGCCACTAGCTTTCTTATAAGCTGTTGAATTTAGAGTAACTCCTTCTATTTTATCTTCTTTTTGAATAGCAGGTTTGATTTCAAATTGTTCTTTAATGTATGGATCATCAATAGCATCAATTATTTTATCAATTGTTGCTTTTTTATCTTTATAATATTCTACAGCATATACATTAACAATCTTCCACTTTAATCCATTTAATACAGATTGTTGTACATATAATTTATCTCTAACTGATATTTCTCCATCAATTGGTGCTGTATCAATTAAAACACCAAGAACATATGATTTCTTATCATCAGATTTTATAGCAACATCAACCTTATAACAGCTATTACCTACATTACAGCTACATTCAAATCCTTTTTCTTCTAGATCATTTTTAATGTAGTATGCAATATTCTTTTCTAGAGCATAACCATTATCAACACGCTTAAAGCTTGACTCTTCCGCAAACTTCAAGAATTCTCTTAATAGCTTAGGTCCTTTACTCTTAGATTTAAGTTCAGATGCAAAGTCACTATACTTAATAGTAGATATAACAATCATTTGTTCCTTACTACGAGAAACAGCAACATTTAGACGTTTTTGACCGTTTTCACGAGCAAGTGGTCCATTTATTACTGGAGTACCTGTAGCGCTCTTTCTAAAGCCTATAGAAATAATGATAATATCACGTTCATCACCTTGAACATTTTCTAATGATTTAACAAACCAAGGTTCTTTTGTCTTAATACTAGCATCATCTACTACCTTAGCTAATTCTTTATCTTTAGCTAGCAAATCAATAATAGCTTCTTCAACTTTTTCTTGTTGCTTAATGTTAAATACAATAATACCTAAAGACTTACCCTTAGTCTTTTCATTTGTATAAACACCCTTGAATGTATTAATGATGGCATCAACTTCTTCTTTAGTAATTGATGAATCTTTCTTTTCTTCTTTTAATTCTACATACTTAAAGCCAATCATAGATGCAGCTGTGTTTGGACTTGGGAATGTATATAGATTATTGTTATAGAAGTTAATATTAGAGAATTGAATTAATGATTCATGTTTACTTCTATAATGGAATGATAATCTATGCCTAGGTAATTCTATAGCAATACATTCATCAAGAAGACTCGATGCATCTTCAAATTGAATATCTTCACCTTCAAGCTCTAAGCCTGCGCTAAAATAAGCACTTGGTGGCATTTGTTCTGGGTCACCCGCAACTATTAGAGATTTACCTCTAGCAATTGGTCCTACTGCTTCATGTGTAGGGATTTGGCTCGCCTCATCAAAGATAACTAAATCAAATTTAGATGATGTTTTGCCATTTGCTTCATCAACAGCTAAATATTGTGCTGCAGATAATGGTGACATTAAGAAACATGGGAAGTATGATCTAATTATTTCATCATAATTTAGTAATGTATCTCTTATTGTAACTCCTCTACCATTACTTGAAATAGATTTTTTAAGTCTACCAATAGGGCTACTAGATGCATAATTAATAGAATTATGATTTAAATCCTTTGTTAGTTTTGCACTAACATGCTCAATGATTAAGTTAGTATAATCATTAATTAGATTCTTATACTTCTTTATTTCTCCATCAAATTGACTTGAGTTAAAGTAGTTAATGTTATTATCCTTGAAATATAGCTTAATAAAGCCATTTGATATAGACAATGTGAATACATCAACTAAATCAACATATGAGAATTTATTAGCTTTTAAACTATCTAATAAGCTACTTAATCCAAGAGAATTTAATCTTTCGCCAATCTTATTAATCTGGGCTACATTTAATAATTCATTAAAGTTATCAGCACTAGAAGCATACTTCAATAACGATTCATAAACATCTAGATCTAAGCTATTAGATTCTATAATCTTATAATTGATATCAAATTCATTATTAAGCTTTTCTTCTTTTGCTTTATAATCTTTAAACTTCTCATTAACGATATTAAATAACATCTTAGTTGATGGTACTTTAATAGTAGATAAATCTAAGAAATACTTAGTCGCATTTATTTGATTAGTGAAATCACTTAAATCATGTAAGTATTTCATGAAGTTAGATGTATTTTCATACTTCTCTTTAATAGTTAAAATATCTTTATAGTTATCCTTAAACTTAATACCAATTAATCTATCTAATTCTTTAGAGTTATTTCCGATAAATTCCATATATTTATTTCTTTTATCAATAACTTTATAATATCCAATTAATTCTTTCTTATTAGGCTTAAAGTCACTTTGTTTAACACTATTAAATAGCTTTAAATATTTTTTCTTTACACCCATCTTCTTAAAGAAACCTTTAGTAGTTTCTAAATCAGTAATAGCTTGATCAGCATTAATATCTTTTAATTTAGAAAAATCAATTGTCTTACTATTCTTATTTTCTAGTTCAATTAAATCAATAGTATTAGCTATAACTTCATCATTTAATTCTTTATTATTGATAGTCATAAATTCAGTAGCAGTATCGCTATATAATGGCTTATTTAAAGCTAAATCCATTAAATTAATTACTGCATTACAGCTTATAATTGATTTAACAATATCTAAATTAGTTTCTTTAATTAAATCATCTAATGCTTTTAATAAAGAGGTATAGCTTTCTAATATAGCACTAAATTTTTTAACAATACTATCTTTGTTTGAATAATTAACTGTAGTAGTGTTAATTACCTTTAATGGGTTAGAATCATAATCATTAACTCCTTCTACAGAAGCAATGTATTCATTTAATAAGTTTTCTATTTCCTCTAGCTTTTCTTTTGTTAAAGATTCTAAGAATTCATTACTAAAATCTAGTTTGAAATCTAAGGCATTATAGTATTCGTTATTAACAATAGAATCATATAAAGATAAGGCATACTTTGGCTCATGCATCTTATTAATAATATCTTGTAAGATTTTCTTCTTTTCTTCTAATTCCTTACATTTCTTATCAAAGTTTTCAGGATCTACTGTTGGACCTAGTTCCATAGAATCTCTAAGCTTACTAAAGAAATCACCCTTGTTTGCTTTATTAGAATGTAATTCTAAACAGAATCTACCTAAAGATATTTTTTCTAGTCTATTAGCAACAACATCTAGGGCCGCCTTCTTTTCAGCAACAAATAATACTGTTTTACCATGATAGAAAGCATTAACTATCATATTAACAATAGTTTGGCTCTTACCAGTTCCTGGAGGGCCATCAAGAATAAATGAACGTCCTTTGCCACAATCAAGTATGGCTTTTAGTTGTGTTGAGTCATATGGTAGTGGTGCCGCAAAGTCTTCATACTTTTCTACTTCATCAATATTAGAATAATCTGATTCCCCTTCTTGTTCTAGACAGTTCTTATTAGCTAGAATACTTTCAATAACTTTATTCTTCTTTAATTCTTCTTTTCTCTTTCTAACATCCATCCACATGATGTAGTGAGAGAATGTTAGGTTTGCAATATAGAAATCTGATTCATGTAACTGGATAATATCTCCCCAGTTTTCTTTAAATGTATGAACAATATTTAAATATCCATCACTAGCTTTTGTACTATATAAGCTAGAGAAATCAATATCTGGTTCATCTAATACATAATACTCAAAGAATGATTGGTTAAGCATTAATTCATCTATGTCATAACTCATAGTATATAGTGGGCCTGATTTATCCTTTGTGATAGTAATAGGTAAAACCATAAATGGTGCATAACCTATTTGTTTAGCCTTTTTTCGCATATATGCAAGCTTACCACAGCATAAATATAGTGTAGGTGAGCCTGTTTCATCCATAGCTTGGTTAGATTTTTTAATTAATTGTTTTAATACCTTATCTATACCTAAAGCAATAGCTTTATCACTATCAAAATCTTCCGCGAATTTGATATTACTTACTTGGGCATTACCATCAATATAGATATTTTCTAAATTATCTTTTTTGGCTGGTTCTACAACCATAAATTTAATAGAATCTTTCTTTTCTAGTAAATCATATATTTTTGATTGACTTATTATTTGTAACAAGCTAGTTGGTTTTAATCTAATATTAACTAGTGGATTTGATTCATTTAAATCAAGTAACTTTTTCTCCCAGAAAGAGAATCTATCCTTTTCTTCAGCCTTAAGTACATTTACATAAGTCTTACTAATAATGTTATCAACCTTAGTATCCTTTACTTCTACAGCCTTGATAACATCTTTAATATCAAAGTTTTCTTCTTTTGTTGGAATAGGTGAATAGATATGATCAAAGTTATGACATCTATTAATATCTATAGCCTCAAAATAACCAAAGTAACTCTTTAAGTGAGTGTTTGCTAGATCTATAGCATCTTGGAAGGTTGCACTCTTAGATGCATCAATAAATGTTGATTCAATTAATAAAACATCTCTATTACCTTCAGTTACTCTTGCATAGAAGCTATTAGAGTCAAAGCTAATACCTGAATCTAGTTTAGCTTTATCATTTAAGAATACACCAACAAAGGCATGTCCATCTATTAATACTAAAATAGAATGATATCCTACTTCTTCTAAACATGAACATAATAAAATAGATGAATCTAAACAAGTAGATTTTTTATCCTTTAATACCTCAAATGGTAATCTTATTCTTTGTGGGTTAGGTATTTCTTCATCATCACCATTAAAACAATAAGATACTCCTGCAGGTGGATTTTGATAAATTATACCTTGTTCATGAAGGGTTAAGAAAATACTTTGTATTTCATTAATCATATTGTTATAATTAATACCATTTTGATATGCAATAATAGATTTATTTTTAACCTTAGATGATGCATTTCTTGTTAGTTTCTTTACTGTATCATCTGTAGGTGTAACATATTTAGCATATAATCTTGAATCCTTAAATATAGCTGTAGTAGGTTGACTAATAGGTAGTATTGTAAATACATGATGTTCCTTGTATAATTCTTTATCCTCGCTATCTAATAAAACAACATCAAAGCTTGATGGAATTGCTTCATTAAAGGTATAGAAAAAATTATAATCAACTACTAAATCAGGTATGTTTAATCCTATTTCATAGTTCTCATCAATTTCTCCAGTTACAGTTATTAAAGGCATCTTAAACGCTTCATGCTGAAAAACGAACTTAACCTTTAAGTCCTTATAAACATTAGTTGTGTAGTTAATGATAAATAGCTCATTGATAAAAGAAAAAGATCTATCATATGTTTGACCTATTTTATCACTTTTAGCATGTGCAAAGATATCGGCTAGATATTCAGAATATGTAAACTCATTATCGACACTTGCACAAACTCTAATTTCACCAGAAAAATCTCTATTTATTTTTGTTTGTTTTTCTTCCATACAACCCCTCCTAAAATATCAATATCATAATAAAATTATAACACGAATTATATTTTTATAGAATATAATTCAAAAACATTTTACAACAAGAAGTTTTTGTTATAAGATATATTTGTAACTATAATTGGGGTATCGCCAAGTGGCTTAAGGCATCTGGCTCTGACCCAGACATTCGGGAGTTCGAATCTCTCTACCCCAGCCAGATTACAAAAATCGGCTTTAAATAGCCTTATTTAGGAGGTACAATATGAAAAAAATATTAGGTGGTTTACTAAGTGTAAGCTTATGTTTCGGCTTGTTTGCTTGTAGCAAAAAAACAGACACAAAAACAGGAAATAAAACAACAGACAAAAGTAGCACTACGACTACAGCAAAGAAAGGATCGACTACAAAAAATATTATCACATCAGATAATAACAATTATATAAGTGACTATACTCCAATAGTTTCAGATACGCTTCCAAGAATTGATATTAATGTTGAAGATAACGCGATGGAATGGTATACAAGCGTTACAACAGATACTTCAGAAAAGAATTATGCAAACTGTAATGTAGTGGTAACTGAAGGAGAAAATGTAAGTGATGCTTTAGTTGGTCAAGTTAAGGTTAGAGGAAATTGGACTATTACTTATCCAAAAAAACCACTAAGAATTAAGTTTGAAAATAAACAATCTATGCTAGGATTACACGATGGGAAAGAATATAAAAACTGGGTTTTACTTGCTGAGTTTAAAGACTGGTCAATGTTAAGAAATGCTTCTGCTTTCTATTTAGCACATTTAATGGGTGCAAGCTATGCTTCAGATTTTAGATTAGTTAATGTATATTTAAATAATGAATATTATGGAGTTTATTTATTAGCCGAGCAACAAGAAGTTAAAGAAGGTAGAATTAGTGTTACAGAACCAGAAAAGAATTCTGATAATACTGATATTGGTTATTTTGTTGAATATGATGGTTATTATTATAGAGAAGCCACAAATGAGCAATTCACAATCAAGTATAACCATGATTTAGTATCACCAGATGGTGAATTATTTAGTTCATCTAAGATGCAAAATGGCTATACAATTAAAAGTGATGTGTATTCAATCACACAAACAAATTTCATCAAAAACTATATCGAAAATGTATTTGAACTATGTTATAAAGCAATTTATGATAACAAGTATTATGAATTTGATAGTTCATATAATTTAGTTGAATCTTCTACTTTAACTAATGCTTATGATACAATAAAAAAAGTTGTTGATATAGATTCATTAGTTAATTCTTACATATTAGCTGACATTGCTTGCGATGTTGATATCGCTTGGTCAAGTTTCTTTATGAATGTTGACTTTGGAACAAATGGAGATAAAATATTAAGATTTGAATCACCTTGGGATTTCGATTCATCATTTGGTAATACTTTAGGTTGCCTAGATGGTAAAGGTGAATATGCTGGAGCTATTATTAAAGATGTTCATGATGAAAAAGCCATGAATCCTTGGTATGGTTTATTCTATTATGCTGATTGGTTCAAGACTTTAGTAAAAGATAAATTCAACGCTATGAAGAGCCAAAAAATATTTGAAACTATCACAACATTTATTACAACAGTTAGTACAAAATATGAAGCTGATTTTGAGGCAAACTATACTAAATGGGGCAACAATACAGAACATTATCCTGATACTGAATGGGAATTAAGAAAGTCTCCATCTAGATTATGTACAACACAAAAAGAATCTGCAGAATATTTTTTTAGTTGGTTTAATACTAGAATTACAAATTTAGATGCTATATACAACAATAAATAAAAAATGTCTCAATCGAGACATTTTTTTTAAGTTCAAATTTTCTTAAAAACCAATTATACCAAAATGGCATATCGTTTTTATTAATATGCCAAATTATAATTATTGCAATATATTTTAATAAATCAAACTATTTTTTTGATATTTTTTCTAATTCTTTAAAGTGGCGATCATTAATCTCGTTAATTCTGTTTTTGTAATATATTATTTCGTTTTCTTTTCTATTCTTAAATATATAAATTAGAAGCATTATTAATGCAACTATTGAATAGATAACCAAGGTAATAATAACAATGAAATAGATAACTATATATGCAGTATCTAAAACATCACTATTATTAGTCAAATCTCTAATTGCAATAGCAGTTAGTCCTAATATAAAGAAAAATGATAAGATTGAAAACTGTCGCTCTTCAAAAAAACCATAAATCAAGCCCCAAGCAAACATACTTATTGGTATAAATTCCCAACCAACAGACCAGTCATTATAAGTACTACCAATGATTACGTATGTAAAAATACCTAATCCTAATAGAGAAAATAATAGGCGACTAGTTAATTTCTCCTTTTTTTCATTCTTTTTTTTCTCTTCTTCACTTAACTCTTTTTTAGGTTTTCTCTTTATTATTATTTCTTCTCTATTGTCTTGAAAATATTCAGCAAAAGTGTCATCTAATGGTTTCTTTTCAGTTTGCTTATCATCAAGATTTTTTTCTTCTTCAAAAATATTAGAATCTACTTTTTCACTATTTTTTATTTCATCAATTCTTTCTTGAGCGATTCTTTCTTTAATTTCTTCAGTAGATTCAGATGTATCAAGTAATTTATCAATTGAAATGTTATATAATCTAGCAAGACAAATTAAGTTATCAGTATCAGGGCTTGTTTCAGCACGTTCCCATTTAGATATAGCTTGTCTAGAAAGGCCTAGAATATTTGCTAATTCTTCTTGTGATAATCCTTTTGCTTTTCTAAGTTGTTGTAATCTATTAGCTACTTCTTGATTCATACAATCACTCCTATTCTTTATACTTATATTTTATCAAATAACAATATATATTCCACCTATTTTATTGTTCAATTTCGCAACTTTAGGTTGCATTATCACTTCTACAATTATTTTTAAGCAAATAAAAAATCGCTGTAAAAAGCGATTTTTATTTTATTTAATCGACTTCAGCACCAAATGGAATAAATGATAACTTAATCATCTTGAAGCATTGCTTACCAAATGGGATACCAATGATTGTAATGCAGAAGATTACGCCCACGAATGCCCATTCTAATCCCATTCCAATACCAACTAGTATTAACCAAAATACATTAGCAACAGGATGTCTATTGAAGTGAGTAGTTGCATGATGTCCAAAAGGAGCTAAAACTAATCTAGCGAATTTGAAACATTGTCTTGCTAGTGGGATACCAAGAATAGTTATGAATAGAATACCACCAACAATCCAGAAACCTAATGCTTCCCATAACCCAATAAAAATAAACCAAATAATATTACCAATAGTTTTCATTTTTTATATTCCTCCTACGTTATAATTATATAACTATATGAAAAAAAATAAAAGTGCCTAAGCACTTCTATTAATCTTCATCATCTTCATCATGAATTCTTTTTGATTTTAAAACATATTTATCAATATTATCAAAGATAATGTAATATACAGGAATTGTGATAAATAATGCCCATAGTGGATGCCACATTTCTAGTTCAAATCCCAAGAATACATAAACCATTGTTACTAAAATAGGATAAGCAAATGCTGTAAAAGCATGCTTTTCAATTACTGCTTCAAAGAATGAAGCAATTAGTGGAATGAATAAGAAGAATAACCAGCATTCATACCATACATCAAAGGCAAAGCCAAATACTAAGAATAATACTGTAGATATTAAAGCTACTACACTACTAGATACTATCATAAATACAGGATGCTTTGTTACTTTAATAAATTCTTTATCATGATCATTTCTACTAGCTAAATGACCTTTATGAATTCTAATGTATTCATCATCATTTTCTTTTTCTTTTGCTTTTTCTTCTTCTACTTCAATAGTTCTTTCTCTAATTTCTTCTACTGATTCATCTGTATTAAGTAATTCATCTAAGCTCATTCCATATAACTTTGCTAGACAAATTAAATTGTCTGTATCAGGACTTGATTCAGCACGTTCCCATTTAGATACGGCTTGTCTTGATAATCCTAAAGCTTGAGCTAATTCCTCTTGTGAATAACCCTTTTCTTTTCTTAATTGTTGTAATCTGTTTGCTATTTCAATATTCATAGTCTTTCCTCCTTGTTTACGCCTTCATTTTAGCAAATAATTTATAGTTGCATCTACCAACTCTGCTTTTCAAATTACGCAACTATTGGTTGCAACTACTTTTTACCAAAATATTTGAAATCGTAAAAAATCGCTTAATAAGAATATATTTTTATAGTTTTACACTTTATAATACAATTATATCACTAAAAAATAATAAAAAAAAGATAAACCAACTAGTGGCTTATCTTATTTTAGCTCCAGAGTCTAAATTAGCTTCTAAAACTTTAAGATTATTATCTTTTTCTTCACATAAAATCATACCAAATGATTCTACTCCTCTTAAAGTTACAGGCTTTAAGTTAACAACAACTAATACTTTCTTACCAACCATTTCTTCTGGCTTGTAGTATGCTGCGATACCTGATACTATTTGACGAATTTCTCCATCAATTTCAATTTGGCTTACTAATAGTTTATCAGCTTTAGGATGCTTCTTACATTCTTTAATTAAACCTACTCTAATATCTACCTTATCAAAATCATCAATTGTAATTTCTGGTTTAGTTTCGATTTTCTTAGGAGCATGCTTTTCTTCTAATTCTTTAATTTTAGCATTGATATCAATTCTTTGGAATAATACTACTGGCTTATCTAAAGTTGCACCTTCATATTCTCCAAATTTTTCTGTAGAAGCAAAATCCTTTTTATTTGTCTTTAACATATTAAAGATTTTTTCTGCAGTTTCAGGAATATAAGCTTGCAAGAATACATTAGCATATCTAATAGATTCTAATAGGTTATATAAAACTGTATGTAATCTTTCACTATTAGCACTATCTCTACCTAAAATCCATGGTTCTGTTTCATCAATGTATTTATTTGCTCTTCTTAAGAAATTAAATACATCCTCAAAAGCATCTGCGATTCTAAATTCATCCATATGCTTAATACAATCTTTTTTCATCTTGTATGCACATTCAATTAAATCTTTATCAACATCTTCTACTTTATTAGTATTTTTAACTTCTCCGTTAAAATACTTAACACTCATAGAAATAGTTCTATTAACTAAGTTTGATAAATTATTAACCAAATCCGCATTAATTCTTTCCATTAATAGTTCATATGTAATAGATCCATCAGATGCAAATGGTATTTCATGTATTGCATAATATCTAACCGCATCTACACCAAATTCATCTACTAAATCCTTTGTATACATAATATTACCTTTAGATTTACTCATCTTATCATTTCCAAATAAAATCCAAGGATGTCCAAATACTTGTTTAGGAAGCTCAATATCTAAAGCCATTAACATAATTGGCCAATAAATAGTATGGAATCTTAATATATCTTTACCAATAATATGGACATTTGCTGGCCAGTATTTTTTAGATAATTCAGAGTTTGGATCACCTAAACCTGTATAATAATTACTTAAAGCATCAATCCATACATAAATAACATGCTTAGGATCAAAAGGAACTTTAATACCCCAATCAAATGATGTACGTGATACACATAAATCAGGTAGTTCATCCTTTAAGAAGTTATTTAACATTTCATTCTTTCTTGATTCTGGTTGAATAAAATCAGGATTATCATGAATATGCTTAACTAATCTATCTTGATATTTACTTAGTTTAAAGAAATATGCTTCTTCACTAGATTTAGTTAAAGCTCTTCCACAATCCTTGCATTTATATTCATTATCCTTAGCTTGTGTTTCAGTAAAGAATGCTTCACAAGGAACACAATACCATCCTTCATATTTTCCTAGATAAATATCACCTTTATCATATAATTTTTGGAAAATATCTTGAACCATTTTTTCATGATCAGGATCTGTTGTACGAATAAACTTATCATAGCTAATGTTTAATAGCTTATAGTTTTCTTTAACATAGCTAGAAGTTTTATCAACAAATTCTTTAGGTGTTACATTAGCAGCCTTAGCTTTTTCTTGTATTTTTTGTCCATGTTCATCAGTACCTGTTTGAAATCTTACATCAAAGCCTTGTAATCTTTTAAATCTAACAATGGCATCTGATAAAATGATTTCATAGTCATTACCTATATGAGGTGTTCCTGATGCATATGTGATTGCAGTGGTCAAATAATATTTTTCCATAGTAATCACTCCTTTCCATGATATATATCATATATTTCTTGTTTCTTTACTTTTCTATCTTTAGCGACTAACTTAATCGCATCCATAGTAGTTTTACCTTCTTTAATGTATAAATTAACATGTTCAATAACTGTTAAATTAGAATAATCATTAGTTTCATTACTACCTTCAATAACTAAAACCATTTCACCTTTTATTTCAGGTAATATTTCAATTACTTCACTAATATTACCTCTAATTATTTCTTCAAACTTTTTTGTTAATTCTCTACACAAAGCCATTTTTCTATCTCCTAGAATATTTAAGGCATCATGTAAGAACTCTTCTATTCTATGAGGAGTTTCATAGAAAATAAGAGTTTCTTTCTTATCCTTCAATAATTCTAGTTCTTTTCTTCTTGCTTGCACTTTATTACTTAAGAACCCATAAAAAAGAAAGGGATGAGGATTAATTCCTGATACGACTAAGGCTGAAAGACTTGCGCTTACTCCAGGAATTATTACAACATTATAGCCTTGGTCAATGGCACATCTACTAACACTATAGCCTGGATCGCTTATAATAGGCATCCCAGCATCGCTAATAAGTGCAACATTACTACCATTATCTAATAGTTCTAATATCTTATTCCCTTTTTCTTCTTTGTTGTATTCGTGATAACTATCAAGAGGAGTTTTAATATCATAATGCATAAGAAGAGTTTTAGAAACTCTTGTATCTTCTGCGAAAATATAATCTACACTTTTTAATGTTTCAACAGCTCTATAGGTAATATCACTTAAGTTACCTATAGGGGTAGCAACTAAAAATAGTGTAGATTTATTGTTACTAAAACTTTTTTGCCTTTGCATTAAATAGTTTCCTCGTCCTCTAGAGCACGCTTAACTTTTTCTCTTAAGTCCTTTTCTTCATATACAAGCTTAATAAGTTCTCTACGCTTTTCAGGTGTAATTTGGAAAGCCTTTTGAATCTTTTCTAGTAAAATATGTTCACTTGTGTTATAGAAATCATCTACTAACATGATCTTTGATAAGTTTAAGAAAATGATGTTTCTTACAACCTTATTACTATCTGTGAAGAATTGGATAGTCATATCAACATCATCACTTCTAGTAAATGTATATTCATCAACTATTTCCTTTCCTAGTTCAGCTTTAATAGTTTCAAGTAATCTTTTTTCAACTAATGTTGGTTCCCCGTCAACATCGATCATATAGATTGCTAAATCTAAGAATTTTAATTTTTCCTTTCTATTTAATAAACCTAAAAACATAATTTATTCCTCCTTTAAATTATATATTTTTAAAATCTCTTTACTCCATACTCCATTTTCATAAACGATTAATGGTTTTAATACCTTTAAGCCTGGATTACCATCTTTAACACCTTCAATTAAAATGTGATTTGGTTCACTATCAATTTTAGGATATATAAATTGTAATCTTTTGGGTTCTAATTTGTATTTTTTCATTACTTCTAGAATCTCAGCTAATCTATCAGGTCTATGAACCATCGCAAAGTATCCTCCTGTAGAAAGTAATTTGCTTGCTTCATATACACATTCTTCTAAAGTAATTTTAACCTCATGTCTAGCAATAGTTTTATATTCGCTTTTATTTATATTACTAGATTCGTTTAGTTTAAAAAATGGTGGATTACAGGTAATCAAATCTACTTTTTCTTTTATTCTAGAACTTACTCCTTTTAAATCTTCATTTAAAAGAGTAATTTGATTATCCTTATTATTCATTTTAACACTTTTAACGCCTAATTCATATACCTTTTTTTGTATTTCAATGCCTGTTATATGGGCTTTTGTACGAAGTGTAAGATATAGGGGGATTGGGGCATTGCCAGTGCAAAAATCAACGATATTATTCATTTTTTTGTTGATAGTGGCGAAATACCCTAAAATCATTGAATCAATAGAGAAACTAAACATCTCTGGGTTTTGAACTATTTTTAAGCCATCATAACCAAGTAGATCATTAATTACTTCCATTATTCAAGACTCCTTAATTTTTCATCATCAACTGCTTGCTTATGTTCTCTTTTATCTAAGACATCTTTTGATGTGATTGTTTCAAATCTTTCATCAGGATACTTTACTTGGATTAAGCCTTTTAAAATATCTAAGCCTATTACTTTACCAATACCATCTTTAGTTTTTACAGTATCACCTATATCAGGTAAGTTAAGTCTTGCTTGCTTATATACTTCATCTTCATATTTGATACAGCATAATAATTTACCACAAGTACCACTTATCTTTTGTGGGTTTAAACTTAGATTTTGATTTTTAGCCATCTTAATAGTTACATTATCAAAATCATCAATATGTGTTACACAACATATCTTAAGTCCACATGGTCCAAGTCCACCAATAAACTTTGCACCATCTCTAGGCCCTACTTGACGTAATTCTATTCTAACCTTAAATTCTTCCGCTAAATCCTTAACAAGTTGTCTAAAATCAACTCTTCCTTCAGCTTCAAAATAAATAATTAGCTTACCTAAATCTAGGGTATATTCACAACCTAAAATCTTCATTTCAAGTCCATTATTAATCGCGTAGAATTTGGTTTTTTCTTTAACGCCATTTTCCTTTTCTTTAGCGATTTTATAATCTTCTAAGTCACGCTTAGTAGCTTTTCTTAAAATAGGCTTTAATTCAGATACTAATTCTGTTTCATCAATATCAATTACACTACCTACTACAGTACCTAATTCTATTCCTCTAATAGTTTCAACTACTACTTTATCATCAGGATTTAAAGCTATATTATTAGGGCTAAAATAATATTTTTTACCAACTGGCTTAAATTGTACTCTAATTACTTGCATTTAAAACACCCCTATCTATACTAACTACTAAATTCAATAGTAGTAAACCTCTATCTATATTATACCTTAAGTTAAATTGTGATTTAATGATTAAATCAATAATTGGTGTTAAATTTATATCTATTTTGTTAAATAGATCTAAATCATTAACAAAAATCTTATTAGATTTTTTCTTTGCCTCAAGAAAATATAGTAACATTATCTTTAAAAACATATCTATATTTTCTTTACTAGAAAAGTATTCCATATCATTTTTCAAATACATTGTTGTATTAGGAAATCTTTTACTAATCATTTCTAGTATGGTTCTTACTGTGTTTTTGCTTTTTGTATAAATCTCTAAATCTAGAGCTTTTTTACATGAAGGAACTGAATTATATATACTTGATAAGATTGAGGCGTTTTCGTTATCCATTCCTTCATTTATTAAGTTTTCTTTTAATTCTTCCTTATTCATTGGAAGAAGATTAATCATTTGACATCTTGATCTAATTGTTTGTAAAATAGCATCTTTATTTGTTGTAAGTAAGATAGCATATATATCATCATATGGTTCTTCAATAAATTTAAGTAATTTATTAGCGCATGTTGAATTCATGTTTTCCGCATCATTTATAATATATATTCTAGGTCCATCCTTTAAACTTGTTTTAGATAATTCTTCTTTTAAGTTTTCTATTTGTTCCTTAACTATTTCACTTTTACCAGGTAATTTATCTATTACCATAACATTTAGATGGTTATTATTGATAATATCTTTGCATTCCTTGCATTCAAGGCATACATCATTACAATATAACATACAAGCAAAGTATAAGGCGACTCCCATTCTTTCTGAGCCTTCTTCTCCGCTAAATAAATAAGCATGCGAAAGACGTCTATTATCCCTAGACTTAATTAACATATCTAAAATTGGCTTTTGTGTTTCAATCGCATGTTTAATCATTTCTATTCTCCTAGTAATTTATCAATTCGCATTTTTATATCTTCAATAATATCTTCTATTTTCCTATCTCCATCAATAGAAACTATTCTATTAGGATACATTTTAGCTATTTCTCTATATCCTTCATAAACCTTATTATGGAAATCCATCTTTTCTAAATCTAATCTATCCATTTCTCTATGATTATCCTTTAATCTCTTAAAACAGATTTCTGGTTTAACATCAATAAAGAAAGTAATGTTAGGCATATATTCAGTTGCAAACATATTTACTTTTAGAACATTATCTACACCTAAGCCTCTAGCTATACCTTGGTATACTAAGGATGAATCAAGATATCTATCACATAAAACTATCTTATTCTCTTTTAGTGCAGGTATTACTTTTTCAGCTAGATGTTGAGTACGACTAGCAGCATATAGTAATGCTTCAGTACGATAGTCCATCTTTGTATTTTTAACATCTAAAATGATATTTCTAATTTGTTCAGCAATATCAATTCCACCTGGTTCTCTTGTTGTAACAACACTATAACCCTTATCGTTTAAATACTTTGATATGTAGTTTATAATAGTTGTTTTACCAGTGCCTTCTCCACCTTCAAATGTAATAAAATAACCCATAATTAATCCTCCTTATACCATACGTTATATAAGAATAAACCGTTTGGACTAGCCGTTTTACTGGCCTTGCATCTATCTTTTGCTTCAAATATTTTTACTATATCTGTTTCTTCTTTTTTGCCTAGTCCAATATCTATTAAAGTACCTACCATTATTCTAACCATATATTTTAAGAAGCCATTACCAATAAATACCAATTCTAGCATATCATCACTTAGTCTATTTATTTTAGCCTCATAAATAGTTTTTACTGTAGGCTTTTTATCTACGTATCTAGAAAAGCTTAAAAAGTCATGTTCACCTAAGAAATACTTTATAGCTTTATCCATCTTATCGACATCTAAATACTTATAATAAGCACTATAATTATTTTTGAATAAATCATATTCTCCTAGCTTAATATAGTATCTATATTCCTTTTTAACAGCGCTAAATCTAGCATGGAAATCATCACTTACAAATTCGATCATTTTTACTCTAATATCAAGAGGTAATAAAGAATTTAAAGCACGCATCCAATTATTTTCTTTCATACTTATAGTTGTGTCAAAATGTAGTACCTGTCCATAGGCATGTACATGAGCATCAGTTCTACCTGATGCGACAGTTTTAATATGTTCTTTAGCAATAATAGCTAAAGCTTCTTCAAAGGTATCTTGAACTGTTACTTCTCCTGGCTGGTGCTGATAACCTGAGTAATTAGTTCCATCATAACTAAGTGTTACCTTAATGCGCATTTATATACACTCCATATATCCGCATTTGTAACAGCACCCATAATAACAAATGCTAGTAGCGTTAATATTAAAAATAACGCGAAATAATCTTTAAATGTTAATTTTAAAACATCAATGCTTGTTCTTTTTTCACCTATTACATACCCACGTGATTCCATAGCATTAGCTAAATCATCTGCACGCTTAAAGGATACAACAAACATAGGTACAAGTAAGCTTATAATTTGTTTCATTTTTTGTCTTAAGCCAGCTTCATTAAAGTCCGCACCACGAGATGCTTGTGCTTTAATTATCTTATTGGTTTCCTCAAGTAATGTAGGAATAAATCTTAATACTAGAGAAATCATCATCGCAATTTCCGCTACAGGTACCTTAATTACTTTAAGTGGTTTCATTAAGCTTTCTAAACCATTCTTTAAATCCATAGGGGATGTTGTAAAGGTTAAAACACTAGAAAGTAATACTAGATTAAGTAATCTTAAAACAATAAAACCAACTCTAATTAAGCCTTCATCTGTAAAACTAATTTCATATTTAAATAGTTCTACACCACTAGTAAAATAATACTGTAAAACAAACGATAAAGCGCACAACAAAAGCAAATATATGAATCTAAAAGGTATATATTTTCTAGTGAAAATATAAATAAATATTAAAGCAAATATGATAATTAAGTTATAAACCGTCATATGCATGAATACATTATTAACAACGAAATCACCAGTTCTTACATTACCTAGCTGCAATACTGCGGTAAAGCATACTAGGAAAAGTATTGCTCTAAGTCCTTTTAGAACCTTTAGAATAGGTATTCTAGATGAAATAATTAGAAATAAAATGAATACTAAAAGAATGGCTTCTACAACTATTGTATGTGCAACAAACAAAGCCACTATCATAATTATTAAAATGGAAATCTTAATTCTAGCATCTAGTCTATGAATTAGACTATTACCAGGAATGTATTGTCCAATAATAATATTATCCATTCTTATTTCCTTTCTAATTCTAAAATTAACTCCTCTAATGTAAATACATTTGTATTAATTTCTAAATTAAGTTTATTATTTATTTCCATCGCTAGCTTCATGCTTGATGGATAATCTAGATGGAATGATTGAAAGTTAGGATCAGTAAATAAGTTTTCTTTTGATCCATCATATACAATCTTTCCTTCATTCAATACTACTACTCTTTTGGCATATTTACTAACAATATCCATATCATGAGTAATAACTATTATTGTTTTATTAGTTTCTCTATGAATCTTTTCAAATAACTCCATAACCTCTAGGCTAGATTTAGGATCTAAGCCTCTAGTAGGCTCATCAAGAATGATTATTTCAGGCTCAAGAGCTAAAATTCCAGCGATTGAAGCCTTTTTCATTTGTCCACCTGATAATCTAAATGGTGATTGATCATATAGCTTAGGATCAAAATCTACCATTTCTAAAGCCTTTATAGCTTTTTCTTTTGCTTCTTCCTTCTTTAAACCAAAATTGATTGGTCCAAACATTACATCCTTTAATACTGTTTCATCGAATAATTGATATTCAGGAAATTGGAATACTAGACCTACCTTTTTTCTAATCTCATTTAAGCGTCTATTTTTCTTTTTCTTAATTATTCGATCAAATATCTCTAATTTACCACTTGAAGGAAATAACAAAGCATTCATATGTTGTATTAATGTTGACTTACCACTACCAGTATGTCCACATACCGCAATGAATTCATTTTTAGCTTCGATATTTAAATCAATATCCTCCATCGCAATAAATCTAGTTCTACCATCAGGATCGCTGAATGTATGTGTTACTTTTTCAAACTTAATTCCCATAATACATCCATCAACTCCTTCTTGTTATTAATTTTTTCATCATTTAAAGCTAGATTATATACCTTTAGATTAAATGGTATATCTAGTTTTGATTCTGTAAGTATATCAATTTTTTTGAATGTTTCACTAGGAGTATCATCACTTACTAAATGTCCTTCATTTAAAACAAGTACTCTATCACTTTTTTTAGCTAAGTCTAAATCATGAGTAATAGTTATAATTGTTTTTTCTCCTTTAAGTGATTCAATTAAGCTAGTTATTTCATTTACTCCTTCAGGATCTAGCATTGATGTTGCTTCATCAAAAATGATGATTTCTGGATTAGTAGCTAGAACTCCTGCGATAGCAACTCTTTGCTTTTGGCCACCAGATAGTTTAGATGGTTCAGCTTTTAAGAATTTTTCCATCTCAACCTTCTTAGCATACTCTTCTATTATTTCCATCATCTTTGTACGCTCAATACATCTATTCTCTAAACCGAAAGCAATATCATGCTTTACAGTTACACCAATAAATTGATTATCTGGGTTTTGAAATACTATTCCAACTTTCTTTCTAATGGAGTTAATTGTATCATCATTAATCACTTCTCCATCAATAGTAATTTCACCTTTATTTGCTCTAACTAAGCCATTTAATAATTTTGATAATGTTGATTTACCACTACCATTATGACCTATAATAGATACCCACTGTCCTTTAGGGATGTCAAAAGAAACGCCTCTTATAGCGTGTGTCTCTTTATTATATGAAAAATGTACATTCTTTACACTAATCATGTAATCAACCCCTTAACATATCTATTATACTATAATTTTTATTTTTTTAAAATAAAAAAGATGTCAAGTGACATCTTATATAATAGGTTCCCCTTCATTAATTCTCTTCCAACGCATAGTGAAGTATAAAATAACTACAGCTCCACCACCAAGTATCCAACCTATTGGCCAGCTCCACCATATACCATCTAAGCCAAATAATCTAGATAATAAGAAAGTAAAACCAACTCTTGAGAACAAGTCAATAAATGTTCCAATCATAAAGTTACGCATATCTCCAGCGCCCTTTAAAACACCATCGAAGGATATTTTAACGGCAACTAACACATAGAATGGCGTAACAATCATTAAGAATTTAGATCCTACATCCAAAATAAAATTTATATTTGATCCTTCACTAACAGCATTCTTATCTAAGAATAGATTAACTAGACCTCTTGATGCTGGAACAAATATGCTAGTAAAGAATAAAGCAATAATTAAACCCATAATAAATGTTGCTTTTAAACCAGGCTTAACTCTTTCCATATGTCCTGCACCAATATTTTGAGATGTATAGCTTGATAAAGCATTAGATAATGTAAAGATGATATTTATAACAATATAACATATCTTATAAGCAGCTCCATAAGCAGCTGTTACATCTCCACCATATGTATTAACTTCCTTTTGAACAAACACACCACCAATAGCTACAATTGATGCTTGAATCATTGATGGAAAAGCTATTAAAAGTATATTCTTTATAAGTTGGAATGAATATATTTCTGGCTTCTCACTTTCTATTTTTTTTAGAGTGACTAAAAGCCAGGATAATGAGGCAACAGAGGCAATTCCTTGAGCTATGAATGTTGCTAAAGCAATACCAAATACACCCATATTATTCAAGGCAAATGTTATATCTAAAATGACATTTAATGTAGTAGAAAACACTAGGAAAAACAAAGGTGTTTTAGAGTTTCCAAGTGCTTGGAAAATACATGTTACAACATTATATAAGAATAAGAATACCATTCCTACACTATAGAATACTAAGTATGTAGAAGCATCATTTAATATCTTAGAATCAGTACTTAAAGCCCTTAAGAATACCTTCGCAGTTAAGGCTCCTAATACTGCTAAAACTATAGCCATGATTAAAAATGTGATTAATGCAGTATATATAGAAGTTTTAACTTCCTTCATCTTCTTCATTCCAAAAAATCTAGATACTACAACTCCCGTTCCTACACCAGAGCCCGTTGCTAGGCCCAAATAAATCATTGTAATAGGATATGAAGCACTTATAGCACCTAAAGCATCAGGGCCTATAATACGGCCAGCAATCATAGAATCCGCTATATTATAAACTTGTTGTAGTGTTACTGATAAAATCATTGGTAAGGCAAATAAAAGTATTACTTTCCAAGGTTTACCAACGCTTAAGTCTTTAGTAGCCATAGTCTCACATCCTTTCATACTTCTATTATATCATTTTTATTTTTAATAAAAATTTGAAAATGTTTTCGTAAAAAAAGCACATCAGTTGATGTGCCTTATTTATTGTGTTAATTAATCAACGAATTCAATAATTGCCATATCTGCAGCATCGCCTTGACGTTTACCTAGCTTATAAATTCTAGTGTATCCACCATTTCTATTTGCAAACTTTGGAGCAATTTCATTGAATAACTTTTGAAGAGCATTTTGCTTTTCATCAGCTTGTTCGAAACGAATTAATTGAGCTGCTTGTCTTCTAGCTGCTAAAGTTCCTTTCTTTCCTAAAGTAACCATTTTATCAGCTAATTTACGTAATTCTTTTGCTTTCATTTCAGTTGTTTCGATACGTCCATTAATAATTAAGTCAGTTACTAAATCTCTTAGTAATGCCTTTCTTTGGTCGCTTGTACGTCCTAATCTTCTGTACCCAGCCATTGTTATTTCCTCCTTCTTAAATTAGTCCTTGTTTAGGCCTAAATCTAAGCTCTCTAATTTTTCTTTAACTTCTTTTAAAGACTTTCTTCCTAGATTACGAACCTTCATCATATCTTCTTCAGTCTTACTTGCTAATTCTAAGACAGTGTTAATACCTGCTCTCTTTAAGCAGTTGTAAGATCTAACAGATAATTCAAGATCATCAATAGTCATCTTTTCTAACTTCTTGTTATTAGAATCTTCTTCATGTTCAATCATGTAATCAGTGCTCATAGCTTTTGAGCTTAATTCAACGATTACATTTAAATGATCTATCATCATCTTTGAAGCAATTGCGATTGCTTCTTTAGCTTCAATCGAACCATTTGTAGTTACTTCAATAGTAAGCTTATCATAATCTGAGCTGTCATCAACTCTTGTCTTATCTACAGTATATTTACAATTGATAATAGGTGCATATAAAGCATCAATAGCGATACCACCGATTGAATTATCATAATTCTTGTTTTTAACTGCACCAACATAACCTGTACCATTTGCAACTGTTAGATACATATCTAATTGTCCGTTTTCACAAACTGTTGCAATATGTTGTTCTGGGTTAATAACCTCAACTGCAGAGTTGCATATTAAATCTGCTGCTGTAACTTCTCCTTCGCCATGGTGAATCTCTAGTGTTGTAATAAATTTAGGGTCGGATGTATCAGCTTTAAGAACAATCTTTTTAAGATTTAGTACGATTGTCATTACATCTTCAATAACACCTGGAATTGTTGAAAATTCATGTTGAACTCCTTCGATTCTTACGCTAACAATTGCAGTACCTGGTAAAGATGAGATTAATACTCTTCTTAAGGCATTTCCAAGAGTTAGACCATATCCACGATCTAGTGGAGATATAACGAATTTTCCATAGCTTCCGTTTGACTCTTCTTGAATAGTTGTTTTTGGTTTTTCAAACTTTAAATCTTTCAATTTTGCAGCCTCCTTATGCACTAAATAGATTTTTTATTATTTTATTATCCACGTGGACGTTTAGGTGGACGGCATCCGTTATGTGGGATTGGTGTAACATCTTTAATAGAGATGATATCTAATCCTGCAGCTTGTATAGAACGGATTGCAGCTTCTCTACCTTGTCCAGGTCCTTTAACATTTACTTCTACTTTTTGTACACCTTGGTCAATAGCTGATTTAGCAGCTGCTTCTGCAGCCATTTGAGCTGCGAATGGTGTAGACTTTCTACTACCCTTATATCCAAGTGCTCCAGCGCTACTCCATGCGATTGCATTTCCTGCTGGATCTGAAATTAATACGATTGTATTATTGAAAGTTGAGTGAATGTGAGCAATTCCAACTGGAACATTTCTTTTCACACGACGTTTACGAATTTGCTTTTTACCTGCCATTGTGAATTACCCTCCTATTTCTTAGCCTTTCCATTACCTTTAGCTGGTCCCTTACGAGTTCTAGCATTATTTCTAGTGTTTTGTCCTCTTACAGGTAGACCTTTTCTATGACGCATACCTCTATAGCTTCCGATTTCCATTAATCTCTTAATGTTTAGAGCAACTTCTCTTCTTAAGTCACCTTCAGTTTGATACTTTGAAGCTTCAGTACGAATCTTATTTAATTCATCTTCAGTTAAATTTTTAGTTCTTGTATCTTCGCTAACACCTGCAGCAGCTAAAATATTCTTTGCAGTAGTTGGACCGATACCATAAATATATTGTAATGAAATTACAATTCTTTTTTCATTTGGAATATCAATTCCTAGAACACGTGCCATATATCCATTTGCCTCCTATATTCTAACCTTGTCTTTGTTTGTGTTTTGGATTTTCACAAATAATCATTACTTTACCTTTTCTTTTGA
>JAEEGL011352123.1_pt1 | contig 25943 bp, 29 predicted proteins | sample 9134231 | NCBI WGS metagenome assembly JAEEGL01 (sample SAMN16246548, study PRJNA631951) | gut metagenome | biome: gut microbiome; feature: rumen; material: fiber-attached | host: Bos | place: Iran: Karaj | collected 2018-10 | reverse complement strand
ATGCTGCTTGTAGACAAAATGATATTTCTTATTCAAGATTTATTGAAGGTTTAACTAAAGCAGGAGTAGAAATTAATAGAAAAATGTTATCTGAAATAGCTATTAATGATCCAGAATCATTTGCTAAATTAGTTAAAGTTGCTACTGATGCTTTAGAAGGAAAAGTTAAAAAAGAAGAAGTAAAAGAAACTAAAAAAGTAGAAAAGAAAGAAACAAAGAAAGAAGATAAAAAAGAAACTGTAGATTTAACAAAGATGACTTTAGCAGAATTAAAGAAGATAGCTAAAGAAAAAGGTATTAAAGGCTATAGTACAATGAAAAAAGATGAATTACTAAAGAATTTAAAATAGTAATTCTTTTTTTATACATATAAAAAACTTGATAACTAGCTATATTTTAGATATAATTAAGTATGAAAATAGGAGTGGAATTTATGCATAAATATATTGCTGGTTTAGATGTTGGCTCTTCTTCAATTAAGTTGATTGTTGGAGAAATAATAAAAAACAAAATAAATGTTTTAGCATGCTTAGATACCCCTTCTAGAGGAATAAAAAAAGGATATGTAATAAATACTGAAAGTGCTAAAGAAGCTTTTAATGAATTATTTAAAAAAGCAGAAGTTGTATTAGGTATTCCACTTAAAAAGGTAGTAGTGGGCATACCATCTTTATATACTAGTTGCTTTTTGGAAACAGCAACACTTTCAATTACTAGTGAAGATAAAGTAATAACAAAAAAAGATATTAAGAAATTATTTAATAAATGTATTAAAGATAAAATAGTTGATAGTCAAGAATTAGTTGCAATTGAACCAACAGGTTATAAAGTAAATGATGAAGTAGTAGTCAATCCAATTGGTATGACATCTGAAAAGATTATTATGAAAGCTATTTTAGTAACTGTTCCTAAAAAAAATAGTGCTGGCATAAGAAGTGCTTTAAATAGTATTGGCGTTGAAGTTGAAGATGTTGTTATATCACCTATTGCTGATTACTTTGAATTTAAGAATAAAGATACAGATAAAGCTATTGGAGCAATAGTAAATCTTGGTGATGATATAACAACTATATCAATAATTAATAAAGGTAATTTAACTAATACAGAAGTAATTGATATAGGTGGTAAATCATTATGTAATGATTTAATGTATGTTTATAAGATTGGAAGAGAAGATGCGCTTTATTTAAAGAATAATTTGGCATTAGCCCATACTAGATTGGCTCAACCTAATGAATCACTTACATTTACAGATAAACATGGAGAAAGTATTAAAATAAATCAGTATGATGCTTCTGAAATAATAATGGCAAGACTTACTGAAATATTAAATCTAGCTAAAAAGCAAATAAATCTCTTAACAAAAAAAGAAATTAGTTATATAATAATTACAGGAGGATTAGCTGAAATACAAGATTTTGATATCCTTGTTGAAGAAATAATTGGAAACAATGCTATAATTGGTAATCCATTAGATATTGGAGCAAGAAGTAATGTTTATAGTACTGCAATGGGGATAATAAAGTATTATGATTATAAATTAAAGCTAACAGATGAACAAATTTCTATTTTTGATGAAGATGATATAGAAGAGTTTGTAGGAAAAGGAAAACGTTTAAATATATCTGATAATTCGATACTAGGAAAGTTATTTGGATATTTTTTTGATAATTAAGGAGAGATAATATGAATGATTTACAAATGGATCAAATTGCTAAAATAAAAGTAGTTGGCGTTGGTGGCGGTGGATGTAACGCTGTTAATCGAATGATTGAAGAAGGCGTTAAATCAGTAGAATTCTATGTTGTTAATACTGATTTACAAGTATTAAATGCATCTAAAGCTCCAAACAAAATACAAATTGGTAAATCAATTACTGGCGGAAGAGGAGCAGGAGCTAATCCAGAAATAGGAAGAGCAGCAGCTCTAGAAAGCAAAACAGAAATTGAAGAAGCATTAAAAGATTCTGATATGGTTTTTGTAGCATGCGGTATGGGTGGTGGAACTGGTACTGGTGCAGCACCTATAATTGCTGAAATAGCTCAAGAATTAGGAGCATTAACAGTTGGTATTGTTACTAAGCCATTCCGTTTCGAAGGAAAAAGAAGAATGGAAAATGCTTTATTAGGTTTAGAAGAATTAAAGAAACATGTTGATACTTTAATAGTAATACCTAATGATAAATTAAGAGATATTATTGATAAAACAACTTCATTTGATGATGCATTTAAAGAAGTAGATAATGTATTACATAGAGGAGTTCAATCTATATCTGATTTAATTGCTGTAACTGGTGTTATTAACTTAGACTTTGCTGATGTTAAAGCAGTTATGGAAAAATCTGGTACAGCTATAATAGGTATTGGATGCAATGCTGGTGAAAATAGAGCAATTGAAGCTGCAAGGCAAGCTGTTGCAAATTCACTTCTAGAAGCTACAATTGATGGTGCTACTAATGCTATTGTTAATGTAACTGGTGGTAAGAACCTAACATTATTTGAAATAGAAGATGCTGTTGAAACAGTAAGAGAAGCTGCAAAAAGTGATGTAAATATTATCTTTGGAGCTATCAAAAATGAAAATCTAACTGATGAAGTAATTGTAACTGTAATAGCAACTGGATTTGATGATGTTGAAGCTGAAGATATATATACTCAAGGTGAAGCTCCAAAAAGAAGAAGCGTTACAACTGATGATGATTTAGAGATTCCACCTTTTTATAGAAATAACGATTTATTCTAAAAAAATAAAACTACCAATTGGTAGTTTTTTTAATTATCAGCGAATTCTAAATATATCGATTTATTGAAATTATGTTCTTCTACATTTACATTACCAGAATCAGCTTTTTTCATTTCCTCATTATTTACTAGAAAATATTTATGATATAAATAATCTTTTCCATCACTAGATACTGGATCATCCCAAGTTAGATCCAAATGTAACCATTTATTATCTATTTTTACAGCATTCCATATATGTCCATTAGATTTATAACTTATTTCTTCTTTAGTAGTAGCAACTTTATAATTCTCATAATTAAGTTTTGATAAGATAACTGCCATTAAATCAGCATAACCATTACATGTTGCATAACCATCTTGAACTGGACCTAAAGCTGTATTTGACTTATACTCACTAGTACCATTATCATTTCTTTCTATATCATATTTTGTATGATTAATAATATAATCATGTATTAATTTAATATTCTCATAATCATCTTTATTGCTATCATATAAATTAGTTATTAAATTATTAACATATTCATTAATTGGTTTAATCTCATATTCATGATATAAATAATCTACTATGATAGTTATTTCACCAGATTCAGTAATTGATGTTTTAAGTAAATTAAAACTATTAAATGGATGAACAAAATTATTTAAATGAGTTAGAGTTAAATTATCTTTACTAATTTTAGTCATATCTTTTATACATTCAGTATATTCAGAAGGACAATAAAAAGTAAATGAATCCCAACCATTATTAATAACACTATAAATAATATCTAATAGATCATTATACGAATAAGGAATATAATTCTTACTTTGTTTAACAAACATGAAATCATAATCTCTAGTATAATCATTACTGCTTCCAATTGTTAATACATGATGATTTTCTACTAATTTAACAAAGAAATCAGATATTAGATTAATATTTACAAATATTATTAATATGATTATATAAAAAATTAATGAAACAATTTTTTTTCTCATATTATCACGTATTAATTTTATCAAAAAAAAACAAAGTAGTAAACTACTTCATTTTTTTAATATTTTCATTTAATCTATGTTTTTCACGATTTACAGTATTTTCTTTAAATATTCCTTTTTGTAAAGCTTTGTCTATATTCTTTTGTAAATCCTTATAAATTTTACTTGCTTCTTCTTTATTACCAGCTTTAACAGCAATATCACAAGCTTTTATTAAATTTTTTACTCTTGCTTTTAATTCATGATTTTCATCAGTCTTTTTAGCAATTACCTTTACTGCCTTTTTTGAACTCTTAATATTTGGCATAAAATCCCTCCTTGAAAATTCATATTAATTTTACCAAAAAATATGGTAAGTTGCAAGTAAATATTAATATGTTGAAAGTATTACATTATATGACATATTACGCTTCAAATTATTTTTATAATTAAGTTGGTGATTATAATGAAAAGATTTCATAGCAAAAAGAAAACACGAAGTAATTATATATTGATAATAATAATATCAATAACTAGTTTATTATCTATAAGATATTTATATATTAATAATAAAATAAATGATGATAAAATAGCAAATTTTATTGTTTATAATACATTAAATAACGATTTTACCAATATAAGTGACGTTGATGTTTTATTTAAATATGCATTTAATATAAAATTAGATCATAATAATTATGAAAAAGAAGATATAAGTGTGTTTAAAGAAGATAAACCAATTATATATTTATATAACACTCATCAAGATGAAAAATATCAAAGTAGTTACTTAAATGCTTATAATATAAAAAGCGGAGTATTACTTGCTAGTAAAATACTAAAAGAATATTTAAGCAATGAAGGAATAAACGCAATAGTAGAGGAAAGAAGTATAACTAAAGAGTTACATAATTTAAATTTAAGTTATGGTGGAAGTTATAAAGTATCAAGAATGTTTATGGAAAGTGCATATAAAGATAATAATTCATTAAAATACTTTATAGATTTGCATAGAGATTCAAGTAAATATAGTAAAACTACTACTGAAATAGATGGAAAGAAATATGCAAGATTATTGTTTGTAATTGGATTAGATAATAAAAACTATGAAGAAAATTTGAATATGGTATTGGAGTTAAAAGAAAAAATTATAAAATACAATGAAAGTTTATTCAGAGGAATTATGAAGAAACAGGGTAAGGGTGTAAATGGTATATATAATCAAGATTTTAATAAAAATGTCATTTTAATTGAAGTTGGGGGTCAATATAATAATATAGATGAAGTAAATAATACCTTAAAAGTACTTGCTAAAATATTAGGAGATTATGTTAAGGAGAAAGAAAATGACTAAAAAGAAGAATGGCTCTTTAATAATAAAAGTGCTTGTTATTTTATTTATTATTTATACTGGATTATTTATCGCAAATGTAAGTGGATACTATGAAGGAAAGATAAGAGAAAGAGTAATTATTACTGAAGAAGGAATGAAAAGATTTGATGAAATAGTCAAAAATGGAGAAGAAGTAGATATAAATGCGTTTTTAAAAGATGAAAAAGTTGATTATAGTAATGGTTTAACTAGGATAGGTGATGATTTTACAGATAAATTAGAAGGAATTATTTATAATATGTCTAAAAGTATTATAAAATTTTTAAAAACGCTCTTTTAAATTTGTCAATCATATTGTATAATTAATAATAGGGAATGTGTGATAATATGAAATCGTTGGTAATTGGAGAATCATTAATTGAAATAACTTCAAAAATAAATGAACCTTTAAAAGAAGGAATGAAATTATATCAAACAGAAAAGACTGAATGTGCAGCAGGACATGCTGGTAATATTGCTTATTTACTAGGTAAATGGGGAATTGAAACATATATAGCAAGTATGGTTGGTGTAGATGATGGTGCCGAAAAGATAAAGAAAGAGTTTGAATTAGCAGGTATAAAAACCGATTATATAGAAACATCTTTCGATAAACCAACATCATCAAAGTTTGTATTAGTAAATGCTACTAATAAGAATAATACTATTATTGAATTTTTAAGTAATTCAACTTTAAAGAAATATTTATTTGCTATCGAACCAGATATTATTATATCTGACTGTACTGAATTGAATGCTACATTACAGGCTTTTGAAAAAAATAAACAAGCAATTAAAGTAATATATGTTAATAGAGTAGATAATGGTGTATTAGAGCTATGTAGATATGCTAATTATGTTATTATAAACAAAGAATCTGCAGAAAAAATAGCTGGAATGATAATGGATTTTGCTAATAGTGGTACTGTAGTAAATGTATATAATAAATTAAAGCAAAAATATAATAACGCGGACATAATTATCACAATTGGTGAATTAGGATCAGTTTATTCAATTAATAATCAAGTAAAGATAATGCCACCGGCTAAATTAGAAATAGAGGATACAAATGGTGCAGGAGATGCATTTACTGGTGCATTTGCATATGCAACTATTAGAAAATTTGGATTAGAAAAAGCAATTGCATATGCTACAATAGCGGCATCACTATGTATTTCTAAATTAACATCTAGAGAGGCTTTACCATCAGTTACTGAAGTATCTAATTTCTATGATAGTAAATTTGGAGCTAATAATAATCCAATGAATGAAGTATCACAAGAAACTGTTAATAATAATGATCCAAATCAACCACAACAAGTTGAAGTAAATGGTGAAGTTCAACAAGTAGCTCCTAAGCAAGAAGATGCTGGTGAACAAGCTCCTCAAGTAGCACCTCAAGAAACACCACAAAGCGCAAATAATCAAAATGATAACCAACAAAACGCCTAGATTAGATTTACATGGAGAAGAATCAGCCATGGTTTATCCTTTAGTAGAAGAATTCATAAATGATAATTTAAAGCTAAAGAATAAAGAAATAGTGGTTATCCATGGTAAAAGCACTAACATACTTACTAAAGAAGTACATAAAGTATTAAAAAATAATAAAAGAGTTAAAGAATTTCATTTAAACAATTGGAATTTAGGTGAAACAATTATAATTTTAAAGTAAATGCCAAATGGCATTTTTTCTTTTGTAAAAAAAGTGAAATGCTGTAGTAAAAAAATACAGAATTAAAAAAATATATACACAAACTTGACATTTTTTGGAATATATGCTATACTTTATAACGTAATTAGGGGGTATGGAAATGAAAGGATACGTTTTAGATTACGTTAATGAAAATGAGTATAAAAAATTAGAAAGGGCATTAAAGAAATATAATATGCTTGCTTTCAAAAAATTAAACTTTGAATTTTATCCAGCTTTAAGAAATGGTAATTTCTTAGGAGAAAAGGTAAGTACAAAAAATGGTAGTACAACTTATGAATTAAAATTACCAAGTGATAAAATGTTTACTCAAATTCATGGTGAAGTAAAATTATTATATACTGTACATCCAAAAGAGGAAGTAGTTATGCTTGAAACCATTACACCATCAAAAATATTATTAGAAGGACATATGTCTGAGTTAACAACTTATAAAGGTATAATGATTTCTAAAGCAAATGCATCTAAAGATATGTTCAAAATAGATTTAATAAATATGTTACAAGATAAAAGATAATATAATTTTACAAATGAAAAAGCACTTATATAAGTGCTTTTTATTTTTAATTGGTGCAGGTAAAGGGACTTGAACCCCCACGGATTAACCACTAGATCCTAAGTCTAGCGCGTCTACCAATTCCGCCATACCTGCAAATAAAAAAATGGTGGACCTCATAGGACTCGAACCTATGACCGCCCGGTTATGAGCCGGATGCTCTAACCAGCTGAGCTAGAGGTCCATTGCTATTACATTATACTATAAGAATATTTGTATTTCAAGCATAAAAAAAGGATATTAATAATTAATATCCCATCATTCCTTCTAAAGATTCATCATTTTCTATAAAATCAGATACAGGTATTATTGTATATTCTTTTTTATTATTTCTAACAATGACCTCTTTTATTCCAGCATTTATAATCATTCTTTTACATAATGCACAAGGTCTAGCATTTTCTACATATTTACCATCTTCATGATTTATGCCAACTAAATATAAAGCAGAATCAATCATATCTTTTCTAGGAGCAGATATAATAGCATTTTGCTCAGCATGAACACTTCTACATAGTTCATAACGTTCTCCTCTTGGGATATTTAGTTTTTCTCTTGTGCAATACTTTAAATCGCAACAATTTTTTCTTCCCCTTGGAGCACCAACATAACCAGTAGATATTACTTCATCATTTTTAACTATAATTGCTCCAAAATTTCTTCTTAAGCAAGTACCTCTTTCTAAAACTGCTTCAGCAATATCTAAATAATAATTAATTTTATCAATTCTCATTTTTTCCTCTAATATTTTTGCGATTTACTAAGTAAGTATTAATTTTACTAATTCTAACTTTAAAGCTACCAGCAATAAATATAATAGAAAAGAAAATTAGTATACCAGCATATATATATCCCCATGTTTCTTTAGCATCAAACATTAGATAAATACCTAGTACAAAACCAAGTAAACCAGTAATAAAAAGTCTATCCAATCTTTTTTTTATGCTTTTACCAAAATCAGTTTGATAAAATTCTTTTTTCAATTCATTTCTTTCTTCATTAGTTAAACTATAATATTTTAATTTATACATATTACCACCAATTTAATATTATCATCATTTTAAATTCCTTGCAATAAAATGATATACTAGATATAATTTAGTTGGTGTTATTATGATTATTAATTTAAATGAATTAAATATAAAAAATGATATAGCAATTGATTATGAAGTATTAAAAGATGATAAATTAGATAGTAGAATAATTAATTTAAAAGACAGCAAAGTTACTGGTAAAATATATGAGAATGCTGCTGGAGAGATAAAGTTGGAGTGTTTATTTAATGGAACAATGATAATCGAAGATGCAATTAATCTAGATGATATTCCATATGATTTTAAGATAAATATTGATTTATCTTTAGATGAAATAAAAGAGAATTGTTTAGATTCCTATGATTTTCATAAAAATACACTTGATTTAAAAGAGATTTTATGGCAAAATATTGTATTGGAAGTTCCCATTTCTTATTCAAAAGTAAGTGATGCTAAACTTAAAGGTGATGGATGGGAATTAATTGATGAAGTTAGTAAGAATGAGGAAATTGATCCTCGACTTGAAAAACTAAAAGATTTACTAGAAAGGTGATGATTAGTTATGGCAGTTCCAAAGAGAAGAACAAGTAAAACAAAAAAAAGAATGAGAAGAACACATTTAAAAAAAGAAGTTGGTGCTATTACTACATGCCCTAAGTGTGGTGCAGCAATTAGACCTCACAGAGCTTGTGAAAAGTGTGGTAATTATAAAGGCCAAAATGTGTTAAATGTTACTGAAGAAAAATAATCTACGTTATGTAGATTTTTTGTTTTATATATATTATAATTATTATAAGTGATAGTATGAAGAAAATAAAAATATTATTAATTATTTTGTTTATTTTAGCAATGATTCCTATATCTATTAATGGTTATATATATTTTTCTACAAAAGATAACATTTTTAATGAAGAAAAGATAAAAGATGAATATGATATAGCATTAGTATTAGGATGTAGTGTTTTAAGAGATGGAAGACCATCACTTATGTTAAAAGATAGATTGAATAAAGCAGTTTCTTTATATGATAATGGCCATGTAAAAAAAATACTAGTTAGTGGAGATCATAAAGATGGTTATAGTGAAACTGAAGTTATGAAAAGATATTTGATGAAAAAGGATATACCAGAAGATGATATATTAGTAGATGAAAAGGGATATAATACTAAAAACAGTATAAAGAACTTTGCAAATAATTATAAAGATAGTTCTATTATAGTAATTAGTCAAGAATATCATTTGTTTAGAGCCATTTATTTAGCAAGTAAATATAATCTAAACGGAATAGGGGTATATGCTGATAAAAACTATTATAATGGTCAATTTAATAGAAATGTAAGAGAGTTTTTAGCTAGATTTAAAGATTTTATAATAAAATAGCCAATAATTGGCTATTTATTTTTTTTAAAAAAGATAATAATAATATTGAGATGATTATATGAAAAAGATAGTAACATTTTTACTATTAATAGTATTTCCTCTAAATGTATTTGCATACTCTGATAAAATATATAGAGGAGGAAATACTGTTGGAATAGAAATAAATAGTAATGGTATTTTAGTAGTAGGATTTTATGAAATAAATGGTAAGTTAAATCGAGGTAATCCAATATTAAAAGTTGGTGATTATATTTTAAAAGTAAATGATAAGAAAGTTAATTCTTTAAAAGAATTAACAAATGAAATAGAAAATAATGTAAAAAATAATAAAATAATAATCACTTATAGAAGAGATAATAAAGAATATACTACTAATTTTGACTTAATAAATGATGATGGTATATATAAAACTGGTTTATATGTTAAAGATAGTATTATAGGCATTGGTACACTTACATATGTTGATCCAAACACTAATATATATGGAGCATTAGGTCATGAAATTGTAGAAAGTAATACAAATAAAATAGTGGAAATAAAAAGTGGAGAAATATTCAGAAACGTTATTACATCAATTGATAAATCTAAAACTGGTTATGCTGGAAGTAAGAATGCTAAATACTTTTATAACACTATATATGGAAGTATTATAAAGAATACTAATCATGGAATATTTGGTATATATAATTATGAAAATAATATGGAATTAATAGATGTAGGTAGTAGTAGTGAGGTAAAAATAGGAAATGCAAGTATGTATACTGTGATTGATGGAGAAAAAGTTGAGGAATTTGATATATATATAAATAAAATAAATGAGAATAGTGATACCAAAAACATTATATTTGAAATAATTGATAATAGATTATTAGATAAAACTGGGGGAATAGTACAAGGAATGAGTGGATCACCTATTGTTCAGAACAATAAAATTGTTGGAGTAATTACTCATGTAATTGTTGATAATCCATTAACTGGTTATGGTCTTTTTATAACACAAATGTTAGAGGAAGGAGAAAAATAGCAAAGATTTATCTTTGCTTTTTATTTATTTCTAAATCATGGTATAATAAAGTAGTGATATAAATGAAAAAGAGAACTATTATATTTAGTATTATTTTTTTTGTGTTAGATATAATATCAAAGCTATTAATTGATCACTTTATTTCATTATATAAAAGTATAACAATTATTAAAAACTTCTTTTATATAACAAAAGCATATAACAATGGAGTATCATTTAGTATGCTATCTGGTCATTTAATAGTAATTATTATTACATCAATAATTGTATTAGTATTTTTATACTTTTATCAAAAACATTTTAAAGAAAATAATCGTAATATGATAGGATTTAGCATGTTATATGCTGGTATTATAGGTAATTTGTTTGATAGAGTTGTTCATGGTTATGTAATAGATTTTCTTGATTTCAAGATTTTTTCTTATGATTATCCAGTATTTAATTTAGCAGATATATTTATTTCTGTAGGAGCAATTCTTATTATAATTGCTATATTAAAAAAGGAAGATGTAAATGAAATTAGTGGTAAATAAAGATAATGTTAGAATAGATAAATATATAAGTGATACTACAGATTATAGTAGAGAATTAGTTACTAAAATGATTAAAGATGGTTTTATTTTAGTTAATAATAAAAATATTAAACCAAGTTACCAAGTTAAAGTAGATGATGTTATAAATATTGATGAAGATTATATAAGAAAAGATGATATAAAACCAACAGAAATGAAAATAGATATTATTTATGAAGATGATGATATTATGGTAATAAATAAACCATCTGGTTTAGTAGTTCATCCTGGCAATGGTAATTATGATAACACCTTAGTAAATGGATTAAAGTATTATACTACTAATTTATCTGATATAGGTGGAGAAGAAAGAGTAGGAATAGTACATAGATTAGATAAAGATACATCTGGTTTAATGCTTGTATGCAAATCTAATAAAGCTCATGAAATATTATCAGATGATTTTAAATATAAAAGAGTTGAAAGAGAATACTATGCTTTATTAGATGGAGTTCTTCCATTTAATACTGCATTAATTGATGCTCCTTTAAAAAGAAGTAAAGATTTATTTAATCAAATAGAAGTATCAGCGGATGGTAAAAAAGCAATTAGTCATTTAAAAGTATTAAAAAGATATAAAGAATATACATTAGTTAGCTTTATCTTAGAAACTGGAAGAACTCATCAAATAAGAGTACATGCTAAATATATTGGATATCCTGTTCATAATGATCCAGTATATAATAATAAAAATAGTAGTGAATTTGGTCAGTTTTTGCATTCAAAAAGAATTAAATTTACTCATCCAATAACAAAAAAAGTAATGGAATTTACTATTCCATTACCAACTGAATTCCAAGAATTCTTAGATAAATTAGATAAAGATTAATATATTAGAAAAAGTATATATTGTAAATATAAAATATGGTATTGAAAGTAATGGATAAAAACTAAATATAGTTTTTATCTTTCTAATAAGAAGAAATGATAAAACTATTAATGATGTACTTAATAATAAACTAAATATCATATCTTTATAATCAAATGTAAATGATAATGCAAATAATAATATATAATTTGATAATAATAAGAATTTAAAGTCATTATCATCTTTTTCATACCAAATAATTTTACAAATTGGTATAATTATTGAAATAACAGAAAAAATATAAAAAATAAAATAATAATTCATGTTTCACCCTTTACTAAATCATATGAATAAGGGTAGAATATTAGAAGAGGAGATTTTTATGAGTGCAATATTAACTAATAAAGATGAATTAGTTATGAGTTTGGTTCATTACTTTGTTACTGAAGAAAACTATACTCCGATAAATGTTCAAGGAGCAAAGGATGAAATATGGTTAGAAAATTTAGAAGGACCATATAAAATAATAAGAATTAATTCAAAATATATTCATAATGATGAACAATATAATTTAGATATATATAAAATGGATTATGTATTAAAACAAATAAAAAAGAAAACATTATCATTTAAATTAAATGCTTTAAATATATGCTTAGATTTAAGTAATTATGTTAGATTAAATAGTGTTAATAAAAACATTGATTCAGTTGGTATAAAGACTATTAAAGATTTAAAGAAAGAAAACTTTATTAGTAAAACATATCCAAAAATAAAAACAGAGAAATTTAAAAGAACTAATGATTTAGAAAAAGTAATAAATGTTACTGAAGATATAAACAAAAAAACCGAGAATGAGAATTCTAAATATGAGGATGTATTTAAACCAAAAAGAATAATAGTAACATATATAATAATGGCTATTAATATAATTATGTTTATTATATCTTTATTAATTAGTAACAATTTTAATCTTTCATTATTAATGCTAGGTGCTAATAATAGAACTTTAGTATTACATGGACAAGTATTTAGATTAATTACATCTGCATTCTTACATGGAAGTATTCTTCACTTACTAGTTAATATGTATTCACTTAATATTATTGGTAGTGAAGTAGAAAACTATATGGGTAAAACAAGATATATTATTATCTATTTATTAAGTGCATTAATGGGTAGTGTATTTAGTATAGTGTTTTTAGAAAATAGTATTTCAATAGGAGCATCAGGTGCTATATTTGGATTAATGGGATCTTTACTTTATTTTGGATATCATTATAGATTATATTTATCAAACGCATTATCTAGTCAATTAATACCTATTATTATATTGAATTTATCTTTAGGCTTTGTAATAAATGGCATAGATAATTATTGCCATATTGGTGGTTTAGTCGGTGGATATTTAGCTACCATGATAGTAGGAATTAAATATAAAAGTAGTAAACAAGAAAGAATAAATGGAATAATAGTATATTTATTATTATTGATATTCTTAGCGTATATTTTATTAAAAGTAGTTTAATTAAAAATTACTATTTTACAGAAATATGTAAACTTGAAAAAGTTTACTATTTTTTTTGGTAATTTTGTTTACTTTTATCTAAAGATAAATTATAATAGTGGTAGACAGTGGATAACAGTGGCAGAAAGTGGGTGATGGAAATGTTTATGGGTGAATATCATCACAATGTTGATGAAAAAGGTAGATTAGTACTTCCTGGTAAATTCAGAGAAATAGCTAGGGATAAAATTGTTATCACAAGAGGTATTGAAAAATGCCTGTATTTATACACTACCGAAGATTGGGAAAAAATAGTTAATAAACTTAATACATTACCATTCACTAGAAAAGACGCCCGTACATTTATGAGAACCTTTTTTGCCGGAGCCACTCTCTGTGAATTCGATCGTATGGGTCGGATCAATATTACCTCCCCCTTGGTTAATTACGCCGGTTTAACGAAAAATTGTGTTATAATCGGCGTAAATGACCGTATCGAAATCTGGGATGAAGATTTATACAATGCTTTCTTAGAAGAAAATGCATCTAAGTTAGAAGGCATTGCGGAAAATCTATTCGAGGTATCTAATGAAGCATTATAGTGTAATGCTAAAAGAAGTTATCGATTCACTTAATATTAAGAAAAATGGAGTATATGTTGATGCAACTTTAGGATATGCTGGAATGAGCAGTGAAATATTAAAAAGAATTGATAAAGAAGGATTACTTATTTCAATTGATCAAGATGAAGATGCAATAAAGTATTCAAATAATGTATTAAAGAAAATAAGTAATAACTATGTAATAGTAAAAGATAATTTTGCTAATTTAGAAGAAATATTAAATAAATTGAATATTAAAAAAATTGATGGAATAATATTTGATTTGGGATTTTCATCACCTCAAATTGATGATGAAAAAAGAGGCTTTTCTTTTATGAGTGATGGTATTCTTGATATGAGAATGGATCTTAATAATAAGAAAAACGCAAAAGATATTATTAATAATTATAGTTATGAAGAATTAGTTAATATTTTTTATCAATACGGCGAAGAAAAATTATCTAAAGTAATTGCTAAAATGATAGTGGATGAAAGAAAAAAAAGAGAAATAAAAAGCACTTTGGAATTGGTTGATGTAATTAAACATGCAACTGGAGCCAATTACTTTTTTAAAAATCATCCCGAAAGAAAAATATTTCAAGCATTAAGAATTGAAGTAAATGATGAACTTGAAGTAATTAAATGCGCATTACCTATTGCAATCGAACATTTGAATATTAATGGTAGATGTTCAGTTATATCATTTCATTCACTAGAAGATAGAATAGTAAAAAATATTTTTAAAAGCTATAGTGAAGTGAATGAAGTGTTTAAAGGATTACCTGATATACCTAAAGAATATTTACCAAAAGTAAAGATAATAAATAAAAAGCCAATTGTGGCGTCTTCTAAAGAATTAGAAGAGAATAGCAGAAGTAAAAGTGCTAAATTGAGAATAATAGAAAGGATAAATTAATGAAAACAGTAAAAAAGAAAAGACTTAAATTACTTAAAGGCGAAAAATTAATGTATATTGTTTTAATTATGCTTGTCATTTCTATTCCAATAGTAAATGTATTTAGTAAAGCACTTGTTAGTGAAACAAATATTAATAAAGAAAGAATTACAAATAAAATAGAAAAACAAAAGAATACTAATGAAAGTTTGGAAATGCAAATTAATGAATTAGTAAGTATGGAAAATATACAAAAAGTTGCAAAAGAGTATGGTTTATCGTATATTAGTGATAATATAGTAAATGTTCAAGAATAGAGGTTATTAAATGAAAAGAAAGGTTACAGTAAGAATATCTTGGGTTATTTTTATGGGAATTTTCCTTTTCTTTTTTATTGTAATAAAACTAGTATACGTTGGTTTATCTACTAAAGTAGATGGAATTGATTTGAAAGAATTTGCTAATAATAGAAACACAAAAAGTGAAGTAATTTATGCTAAAAGAGGAAATATATATGATAAAGATGGTAATACATTAGCATCTACTGTAAATTCATATAAATTAATTGCATATCTTGATCCAAAAAGAACAACAAACAAGAATAAACCACAACATGTAATTAATAAAGAAGATACAGCTAGAAAATTATCTGAAATATTACCAAATTTAACTTATGAATATGCTTTAGAAAGATTAAATAAAGAGGGAGTATATCAAGTAGAATTTGGTAAAGGTGGTTCTGATATTAAAGAATCAGTTAAGAATAAAATTGATGCATTAAATTTACCTGGAATAGATTTTATAGCAGGTATAAAAAGGACTTATGCAATGGGATCATTTGCATCTTATATAGTTGGATATGCTAAATTAAATGAAGATGGGGATATTAAAGGAGAGTTAGGGATTGAATCATATTATAATAATGATTTAAGCGGTGAAAATGGCTCTAAGACGTATCAAACTGATGCTTATGGATATACCTTACCATCAGCACAAATATTAACCACTGATGCTATTGATGGAAATGATATATATTTAACTATTGATAGTAATATTCAATTGTTTGCAGAAGATGTTACCAGAAATATATCTGATAATTATAAAATGGATTGGATGATATATACTGTAATGGATGCAAAAACCGGAGCTATAGTAGCATCATCTACTTATCCAACTTTTGATCCAAATACATTAAGTAATATAAAACTATATATGAATCCATTAGTAAGTTTTGAATATGAGCCTGGTAGTACAATGAAAACATTTTCATTTGCTACTGCTATTGAAGAAAAAAAATATAATGGTAATGCAACATATAAATCAGGACAAATACAAGTTGCTGATGCAGTAATTAAAGACCATAATAAAGGTATTGGATGGGGAACAATAACATATGATACTGGTTTTGCTTATTCATCGAATGTAGCAGCATCATACTTATCATTATCTTTAGGTAATGAAACATTATCAAAGTATTATAGAGAATTAGGTTTTGGTAAAAAAACTGGAATTGAACTTGCTAATGAAGTGGGTGGCACTATTGATATAAAATATAAGACAGGACTTGCTACTGCATCATTTGGTCAAGGTATTACTGTTACTGCCATTCAAATGCTAGAAGCTTTATCTAGTCTTACAAATGATGGAACGACATTAAAACCATATATAGTAGATAAAATAGTAGATAATGATGGAAAAATCATTTATAGTGGTACAAGAACAGAAGTGAATAAAGTATTTAGCAAAGAAACAAGTACTTATATGCGTAATTTAATGCACAATGTTGTATATGATGGATTATCTAAATATTGGCAACCAGAAAAAACTCATTTAATAGGAAAAACTGGAACTGCTCAAATAGCTAAAAATGGTAAATACTTAAATGGACCATATGATTATATAAGAAGCTTCGCTGGAATATTTCCAGAAGAAGATCCAAAATATATAATATATGTAGTATGTCAAGAATTGAATGCATCATCAGCAAGACCAATAGCAGATGAAGTTACAAAATCAGTAGATAAAATAGTGTCTTATACTGGATTAGAGTCATCTAGTAAAGAAGAATATAAAAATATAGTAATAAATAATTATATTAGTAAAAAAGTTGATGATGCTAAAAAAGAACTAACTTCTAAAGGTATTAATGTATATGTAATTGGAGATGGCAAGTATATTAAAAATCAATATCCAGAAAAAGGCACATACGTAATTGAAGGAAGTAAAGCATTTTTAGTTACTAACAGTAGCAATTATATTATGGAAGATTTAACAAAATGGAGTTTAAATGAAGTATCTAGCTATGCTAATTTGTTAGATATTAAGTTAAAAACTAATGGTTATGGTTATGTAGTTAGTCAAAATATATTACCAGGAACTCAAATAAATAAAGATACTTTAATTGAAGTTAATCTTAATAAATAAATGTAAAAAACATATTATTTAATGGTGAATAATATGTTTTTTAATGATATTCATACTAGAATAAGAATAATATTGTTATGTGTATCAATAATATTTGTAATAATTATTTTTAAAGTATTCTATATTGAAGTAATATCATATAATAGATTATCAAAATTATCAGATGATTTATGGAGTAGAAGAATGGTTATTAATGCTCCTAGAGGGGACATAGTAGATAGAAATGGTGTAGTACTTGCATCAAGTATTGTAACTACTACTATATATGTAGTGCCAAATCAAATAAAGAATAAAGAAGAAGTATCTAAAAAAATATCAAATATATTAGAATGTAATTATATGGATGTATATAAATATGTTTCTAAAAAAAGTAGTATGGAAATAATAAAAAAAGGAACAGATATAGATTATAATAAAGCAAGATTAATTGATGAATTAAGTCTAGATGGAGTATATTTAGTAGTAGATACAAAAAGATATTATCCATATAAAGATATGTTATCTCATATAATTGGATTTGTAGGGAGAGATAATCAAGGATTATCTGGTTTAGAATATAAATATGATAAATATTTAAAAGGTATTAATGGAGAATTAAAATATTATAGTGATGGCAAAGGAAATAAATTAGAAATACCAGATAGTTACATATCTCCTATTAAAGGAATGACTTTAAAATTAACATTAGATATTAATATAATGAAAAGTATATATAATGAACTAAATAATGCAAAAGATAAATATAATGCAGAAAATGCTCTTGCTATTGTAATGAATCCAAATAATGGAGAAGTATTAGGTATGGGAAGTATTCCATCATTTAATCCGGATAATTATCAAAATTATAGTACTGAAATAATTAATAGAAATTTGCCAATATGGATGACTTATGAACCAGGATCAACTTTTAAGATAATCACGCTAGCAAGTAGTATTGAAGAAAAAACAGTAGATTTATTTAAAGATACTTTTTATGATTCAGGAAAAATAAAAGTCGATGATTCAACTTTGCATTGTTGGAAACATGAAGGACACGGATTACAAACATATCTTGAAGTAGTAGAAAATTCTTGTAATCCTGGTTTTGTCTCTTTAGGTAATAAATTGGGAGTAACAACATTAATGAAATATATTAAAGATTTTGGCTTTGGTGAAGTTACAGGAATAGATTTAAATGGTGAAGAAAATGGTATTTTGTTTAAAGAAAGTTCTATGGGGCCAGTTGAACTTGCTACAACATCATTTGGTCAAGGTATATCTGTTACTCCAATCCAACAAATAACTGCGGTATCATCAATTATTAATGGAGGAAAACTATATAAACCATATGTAGTTAAAAGTATAATTGATGATATAAGTAAATCAATTATTTATGAGAATAAAAGTAAATTAAAAAGAAAAATAATAAGTGATGAAACATCAGCACTTACTAGATTTGCATTAGAAAGTGTAGTAGCAAATGGAACCGGAAGAAATGCCTATATAGAGAATTATCGAGTTGGAGGAAAAACTGGAACTGCTCAAAAAGTTGAAAAAGGAAAATATATGATTGGTAATTATATATTATCTTTTATTGGATTTTTGCCTGCAAATAAACCAGAAATAATAGTATATGTAGCAGTAGATAACCCTAAAGGAGTAACACAATATGGTGGTACAGTATCAGCACCTATTGCTAGAAATATATTATTAAGTGGTATAGAAAGTTTGAAAATCGAAGAAGAAAAAGGAGGGATATTAAAAGAATATAATTATTTAGATAAAAGATACTATATAGTACCTGATGTAATTAATTTAAATAAAGAAGATGCTACTAAATTACTAAAAGATTTTAAAGTAGTTTATAGTGGATCTGGTAATAAAGTTATATATACTTCTCCCAAAAGTGGATCATTTATTAAAGAAGGATCCACTATAAACGTATTACTTAATTAGACAAATAAATGTAAATATTATATATGTTAGAAAGAATAAGACTGAAAATAGTGTATAATAGAGAAAAGAGGTGGAGTTTATGTTAATACTTGCAAAAGCTGCAATGGCAATGATGCTAGGATTTATTTTAGCAATTGCTAGTGGACTAGTATTTATTCCATTATTAAGAAATTTAAATATAGGACAAATGGTTAGTAGAGAGATTAACAAAAGACATTTAGAAAAAGAAGGTACTCCTACAATGGGAGGAATAATATTTATATTTCCAGTAGTATTATCTCTAATACTACTATATATAAATGGAAGTATAAAGTTAAGTTATAACTTAACTATATTAGTATTTGTATTTTTAGCATACGCTTTTTTAGGCGGAATAGATGACTTTTTAAAAGTAAAATTTAAGAATAATGCTGGTATTAGTATAGTTACTAAATTTCTAATTCAAATGATTATAGCATTAGTATTCTTTTATTTGTTTATGCGAAGTGGTGGTCATACTACTTTAGTATTTAGTGCACTTAATTTAACCATCCCATTAGGTTGGATGTTTGGAATATTTATTTTATTCTTACTAGTTGGTACTACTAATGCAGTTAATATAACTGATGGATTAGATGGACTAGCAGCAGGATTATCAGCTATTGCCTTTCTAGCTTATGGTATTATTTCTTGGAATTGTGGTTGGTTAGAAGGCTATCAAGAAATAGCAATATTCTGTTTCTTAATAGTTGGAGCATTATTTGGATTTTTAGTTTATAATAGTCATCCTGCTAGAGTTTTTATGGGTGATTTAGGATCTTTATCTTTAGGTGGAGCTTTAGCAACTATTGCTATTTTAACCAGACACGAATTATCACTAGCTATTATTGGTGGAGTGTTTGTTATAGAAACATTAAGTAGTTTTATTCAAATAGTAAGTATTAGAAGATTTAATAAAAAGGTGTTTTTAAAAGCACCACTACATCACCATTTTGAAGAATTGAAATGGCAAGAAGGCGACATAGTAAAACTATTCTGGGTAATTGGATTATTACTTGCAATGGCCGCTATTACATACGGCGTATGGTTATAAATGATATTTAAAAAATATCATTTTTTTTATTTGTTAAAATAATATTATAATATGAAAATTGATTATAAATTATTAATTACAGTATTAATTATTGGTATATTTGGAATAATTATGATTTATTCATCTTCATATATATGGGCATTATATAAATATAATGATGAATTACATTTTGTTAAAATGCAATTATTATTTTTTATAATTGGATTAATAATAATGTTTGTTCTATCAAAAATAGATTATCATATATATTATAAGTATAGTAATATATTACTTTTACTAGCATTTATCTTATTAACATTGGTATTAATACCTGGTATTGGTAGTATCCGTAATGGTAGTAGAAGTTGGTTTGGTATAGGTGGTTTTGGTATTCAACCATCAGAATTTAGTAAACCTATACTAATTATTTTTGTATCAAAATATTTAACAAATAATAATGCAAAAAATATAGTAAAAGATGTATTACCAGTAATACTTGTAATACTAATATTTTTTGCTTTAATATTACTTGAACCAGATTTTGGTACTGGTATAGTAATTGTTTTAACTTTAATAAGTATAATTTTTATATCTGGAGTAGATATATCTTTTTTCTTAAAAATAGGTTTAATTGGATTAATTGGAATAATTTTTATAATAATTAAAGCACCATATAGATTAAAAAGAATTATATCATTTTTAAATCCTTGGAGTGATCCATTAGGAAGTGGTTATCAAATTATTCAGAGTTTATATGCAATTGGACCAGGCGGCCTTTTAGGTCAAGGTTTTTTAAAATCACGTCAGAAGCATTTCTATTTACCTGAACCTCAAACTGATTTTATCTTTTCAATTATATCAGAGGAATTAGGTTTTCTAGGAGTATTATTAGTATCTTCTTTATTTATATATATCTTTTATAGAGGATTAAAAATATCATTAAAAAGCAAAGATTATTTTGGCAAATATTTAGCTTTTGGTATATCTATTAGTATTATATTACAAGCAATATTAAATTTATCAGTAGTAGTAGGATTAATACCAGTTACAGGTGTAACTTTACCATTTTTATCTTATGGAGGATCATCATTATTAGTAAGCATGGCATCAATTGGAATATTGCTAAACATTTCCAAATAATTATTTGATTACAATTAGTAAATAATGAGTTATATATTTATTTACAAAATAAATAAGTTGTGATAATATCAGAATATAGGAGGGATATAGATGCCATGGTGGGGTATTCTACTTATTGTAGTAGCCGTAATAGCTTTATATGTAATTAAGGTATACAATGGTCTTATTTCTTGGAGAAATAAAGTTGATGATCAATTTAGTCAAATTGATGTTCAATTAAAAAAGAGATTTGATCTTGTGCCTAATTTAGTTGAAACTGTTAAAGGTTATACAAAACACGAAAAAGAAACATTGGAAGGAGTTATTAAAGCTAGAAATAGTTATGTATCAGCTGATAATATGGAAGATCAATTAAAAGCTGATAGCGAACTTACTAAAGGTTTAAGCAAGTTATTTGCTTTAGCAGAAGCTTATCCAGATTTAAAAGCTAATGAAAACTTTACTAAGTTACAAACTGAATTATCTGCTATTGAAGAAAAGATTAGCTATGCTAGACAATTCTATAATGATGCAGTATTAACTTATAATAACAAAATTCAAATGTTCCCATCTAATTTAGTAGCTGCTATGTTTGGATTTACTAAGAAAGAATTCTTCCAAGCAGGTGCTGAAGAAAGAGAAAACGTAAAAGTTGAATTTTAAGGCATTATATAATGCCTTTTTTAATAGGAGAATTATGAAAAAGATTAAGTATATATTATTACTAATAACTATGTTATTAATTGGAAAACCTGTTTATGCTGATCATATATATAATGTAGCAATGGATATATATTTGGATGAACAAGGAAATGCTAAGATTGAAGAAGTATGGGATGTAAAAGCAGATGATGGTTCAGAGTGGTATAAACAATTATATAATATGGGAAATGAAAAATTAGAAAATTTTTCTGTATTAATGGATGGAAAAGAACTAACATATAAAACTTGGAATATTAATGAATCAATGAGAGAAAAAGCAGGTTACTTTGGAATAAATAATGTTAGTGAAGGAATTGAATTGTGTTTTGGCAAATATGACTTACAAAGACATAAATTTACTTTAAAATATACATTAACTAATTTTATTTTTAATACATCTGACAGTCAAGTTTTATATCAAACATTACTTCCAAATGCTACAGTTGATAATTTTCAAGTTAATGTTCAATCATTTTATGAATTTCCAGATACACTAGATGTATGGGGATATGGATATAAAGGGTATGCTTATGTTTCTGATGGATTTATTGAAATGAGTAATGAAGAAAGTACATCATTAAATGGAGATTATGTAGTATTACTTGCAAAATTTCCAGTAGATACATTTAAAACAGTTAATTCATATCCTGATTATTCCAAATTTGATGATGTATTAGATTTAGCAGAAGAAGGATCTTATGAATATGATTATGATCTAGATGATGATTCTAGTACAGGTATCTTTGCAGGTATTTTATCTTTCTTAGCATCATTTTTAGTTCCTATTATAATAATAATTTTTGCTGCTAAGAATGGAACTGAATATGGAACAAAGAAGATTAAGTTTAGAAATGGTAAAAAATTAAAGGATGTTCAATATTTCCGTGAAATACCATTTGGAAAAGATTTACATAAACCTTATTGGATAGCATGCCAATATGGACTTGTTAAAAATAAAACAGATTTCTTAGGAGCTATTCTTCTTAGATGGTTAAAAGATGGTAATGTTGAAAATACTACTGTAAAAAGAGGAATGTTTAATAAAGAAGAGAGAGCTATTAAATTTGTTAATAGCGGAATGCTAACAGGATTAGAAAAAGAATTATATGATATGATGTTACTTGCTAGCGTTGATGGAACTTTGGAAAGTAATGAGTTTTCTAAATGGTGTAAGAAAAATTATAGTAAGATATTAAAATGGTTTAATAGAGTAATAGATGATACTACTATGAAATATGTATCAGAAGGCTATATTACAGAGGAAAAGAAAACTTTTGGTAAGCATTATTATGTAGAATCAGCGTTAGAAGAAGATGCTAAAAAAGTTGCAGGTATTAAGAAATTCTTAAATGATTTTTCTCAAATAAAAGAAAGAGAAACAATTGAAGTACAATTATGGGAAGAATACTTAATGTATGCTCAAATATTTGGTATAGCTAAGAAAGTTGCAAAAGAATTAAAAAATCTTTATCCAGAAGTTATTACTGATGATGCATATGAAGATGTATTATTTATGCATAATATAGCATATACTGGAGTATCTGCTGCTAGTAGTGCAAGAGCAGCTGCTCAAAGTTATTCATCCGGTGGAGGAGGATTCTCTTCTGGCGGTGGAGGAGGAGGCTCCTTTGGTGGAGGAGGCTCTATGGGAGGAAGATAGTTAAACTATCTTTTTTTCGTGTTTTGTAGTATGATTAATGTGTGATAGTATGAAAATGACTGTAGAAAAAGATTTACTTAAAATTTTAAAACATAAAAAAGAAGATGAACTTTTTTATACAATTATAAAAATGGTAAATGGTACTTACAACTATGAATTTAATTATCTTAATAAAATGCCATATGAAAATTTAATGTTATACTTAGAAAAAACAATGGTTTTGTTATCTAACTATAAAGGAAAACTAACATCTTTAAATGATTTTTATAGTTTGGTTGATTCTTTTTGCGATAAATTAATTGAATTAGATTATAATAGTATTAATGATTTATCATTTAATAGTTTAAAATATGATGTTCAAATAAAATATAATGATTTAAAAATAAACAGAATTGAAAAGAAAAAAGTTGCTGCATTAGTGCTTTCATTTGTTTTATTCTTTTCAATGGTTAGTAAAAAAGAAGCACTAGCTACTAATAATATGAATGAAAATGACCAAATTGTTATTGAAGAAGAAAATAAAGTAACTGAATCTGAAATAATTAAAAAAGTATTTGACAATATTTCTAGTACTTTAAATGTTTCGTTAACTGAGATTGAAGAAGATCCAATTGAAGAAGTTATAGAAGAAGTTGATGAAGTAGTTGATCCAATTATGTATGGTACTAATCCTGATGCTCAACCTACTATAACTATTGAAGATAGAATTAATTATGTCTGCAATGAATATAATTTAACTAAAGAAGAATTTAATGTAGTAGCTGCTATCTGTATGGCAGAAGCAAAAGAAGATAATTATATAGATACTTATGCTGTTATAAGTGTTATTTATAATAGAACACATAATACAAGATGGGTTAACTGGATTGCTAAAATAACCGGCTTACCTGGTAATAGTTTATATGCTCAAGTAATTGCAGATGGGCAATTTAGTGTTTATTCAAACGGAAGATATGAAAATTTCTTAGGAATAAAAGATGGTGATTCATTCTTAGCAATACTAGATATGTTAGAAAGTGGCCATACATCACATGATTATTTACAATTCAGATCAAATAAATCAAATGTGTATCCTTCAGAGATGTTTGTTGAAGGCGGAAATAAGTATTTTGAATTAATGCCGGAAAACGAAAGGATAACAAATAGTTCTTTATCCTTATAAAGCTTTACATAATTTGACATTTTGGCACAAATGTGCTATAATTAATACGTTCATTCAGGGGGAATAGTAATGAATAAAAAAGATGGCCATCCGGCCCTCCGTAAGTGGAGTAATTTTGGAATAAAAAGGAATATACATTTAATATTACCAATTATATATATATTAGTAGTATTAATATCAGTTCCTAGTGTAGTTATTTTAAATAATGATGTAGAAGTACCTAATTATGATTCATATAATGAACTTGCTTATTCAAAAGAAGATAAATATAATATTATCTTAAAAAAATATAACTTATCAAAAAATGAGTTTAATGTGTTAAAAGCAATAGTATTAAGCGAAGCTAAAGGTGGATCATATGATGATGCTTATGCAGTAATTAATACAATCTATAATCGTACTCATGCTAAAAACTGGGTTAGAAGTGTAAATAAAAAGTTTGGTAAAGGCAAAGGTAATAGCCTATATTATCAAGCTATATCACCAGGTCAATTTACAGTTTATAGTAGTGGTACTTATAAAAGAAGATTAGGAATAGATAGTGGTCCAGGATATGATGCTATTATTGACTTCCTATTCTCAGAAGAATTACTTCATAACTACCTATCTTTTAGAGCAAGTTCAATAAAAGTTAAAGGTAGTGAATCATTTAGTAATAAAGGTAATAACTACTTTAATTTATTAAAAGATAAAAACAGAATATAATTATTCTGTTTTTATTT
>JAEEGL016910572.1_pt1 | contig 25945 bp, 25 predicted proteins | sample 9134231 | NCBI WGS metagenome assembly JAEEGL01 (sample SAMN16246548, study PRJNA631951) | gut metagenome | biome: gut microbiome; feature: rumen; material: fiber-attached | host: Bos | place: Iran: Karaj | collected 2018-10 | reverse complement strand
GGACGACCTATGGTATTGCCGTGATTCCCGTTGTTATGCGTCGGCTGACCTACACCTGCATTGCCCTGACGGTTAGGTCGTGGCGTGTTGCCGTGACGGCCTACGCGGTTGTTCACCTGACCCGGAATCGGACGATGCGACGGCCGCATGTTGTCATGATGAGGCGGCATCACATAGCTGCGGGTGCGATAGTAGGTCGGATTAGAGATATACGCGCCACGATAAGAGTAGTAAATCGACGGACGAGGCCTGTAGTACAGCGATGTGTCCACATAGTAGGTGTAAACCGGAAGAGACCACGAGTTGCTGATTAGTTCTATTGGGTCGTAGAAGTAGTCGATGCAAGTGTAAACCTCATACTGATAGTCGTCGAGTACGTAGTACATGCTCTCATCACGCTCAGGCCAATATATGTCGATGTCAAGCTGAGTATAGATAGAGCGGAAATAGTCATAGTTTATCTGGTATACGGCTTCAAACTGATCTTCGGTCAGGTCGAGCTCATAGGCCATCTTGTCGGACAAGTAGAGAGCATACTTCTTTGACTTGGACTTCGACAGAGCTGAAGCGGAAAGAGTAACCGCCAGCATCATTAGGATGAGATAAAATTTCTTCATGACAATTTTAATTTATAGGTTCTTTACTTTTTTACTTCTCTCATAAGATTGGAGCCGGAGGCCTTTCTCTTATTTGCTGCAAAGTTGGTGAAAAAAAACGAAAGGAAAGAATAGTTTTCCCTAATTCGAATGGGTAAAATTACTACTTTTTGGGGAGATTTCCCATTATTTCAACAAGAAAATCCCCAATTTGGTCATTTTTTAGTAAAAAAGAACGTGAAAATGAATTATTTTGCGTAAGTTTGCCAACAAATTCATCTTTAACAAACAAAAACTTAGAACTATGAGAAAATCTGTTTTTTCATTATTTTTGGCAGGCATGATCATGCTGTTTGCCACATCTTGCTCTACGAAACAAAGTGCTATCAGCAGTCTGGAGCGGTTCTCCTACGAGCTTCGCGACAACGGACAGTATTATTCTTTCAAGGATTGGGAAAAAGCTGCTGATGACTTCACAAAAATCCGCAAGAAAATCAACAAATATGACTACAACGCCCAAGAGCGGCAGTATATCGGCGAGCTTGAGGGCAAGTGCGCCGGATACGTCTACAAAGGAGTGAAAGGAAAAATCACCGGCTACGGAAACGAGGTCAACGGCATCCTTCAAGGACTGTTTGACATTATCAACAGATAGTCAAATTTCTCATTATTCCCATCAACATGATTCCTCGCTTCATCACGCTATTCATAGTCCTGTTCTGCTTCGCGTCCATGCAGGGGCAGGTGGATTTGAGCAGACTGAAAAGACCGGACCGGCCTAAGATTGGACTCGTTTTAGGAGGAGGCGGAGCCAAAGGTGCCGCAGAGATTGGTGTGCTCAAAGCATTGGAGGAGGAAGGACTGGAATTCGACTTCATAGCAGGAACAAGCATAGGCAGCATCTTGGGTGCTCTCTATTGTTGCGGTTTCAGGGCTGCCGAATTGGAAGAGATGTTCTTGTCCCAGTCATGGCTCACACTGATGACCGACCGCAAGGAAGACACCAGCAAACTGGTGTCAAACGAAGACGGGGTCATCCATGCATTTGGATTCCCTGTCTACACCACTGCCAAAGCGAAGAAAAAACGGAAAAAATCGAGTGAAGAATCACCCGTAAAAGGATTCGGGTTCAATAACGGCGACAAAATCATTGCACTATTCGACAGTCTCACAAACCAGCCAGACTCCATCCAGTTCGACTCCCTGCCAATCCCTTTCCGCTGCGTGGCTACCGACGTGAGAACACAAAAGGAGGCGGTGCTTTGCAACGGAAACCTGCCACTTGCCATGAGAGCCAGTATGGCCATCCCGGGGGTATTTAAGCCGGTCAGAATTAAAGGAATGCTCTTGGTGGACGGAGGTATGTTCAATAATCTCCCGGTCGATGTTGTCAAGGACATGGGAGCAGAATATGTCATCGCCATCGACCTTACCCAAAACAAGCATGAGAGTCGGGAATTCTCGCTTAAGGAAGCCTGGGGTATCGGAGGACTTCTCGACTGGGTTGTATCACGTCCCGACTGGAAAAAATACAATGACAACGTATCAGCCGCCAATCTCTATTTCAATCCCTCACTCGAATACGATGCACTGGATTTCCAGACCGACAAAATACGCAAGATGATTGACATCGGATACAAGACAGCAAAAAAAATACTGGCAGGAGAATGAAAACCATGTCATAATTCCCGATGTCCGTTTGGTCTGACGGAGAATTTTGTGTAACTTTTCCATATAACTTCAGAATAGTTGGATATTTAAGGAAATTGTGTCCTTGAAGAAATGACCTCTGTTCGGGAGTTATATTTTTATCGTAAACTTTAATCATTTCTTTATCTGAAATTCAATCACTTATTTTCCAAATTTAGTTTTAATTTTTTTTATTACTAAAACCGGCACATACTGCCTTCTCCCTTCTCAGCAGGTCGGGGTTCTGCCCCGACACACCTTCACTCCCTCTGCCTTCAGCGCTTTAGCCTATAACATGTATACTGGGAAATCATAAAATAAGGTAAAAAAAAGAAAACACAAATTAAAGTGCCACTTTCAAAATAATCTCGTCACCTTTGTTGACACATGAAGCTTTTTAGTTGCACATGAAGCTTTTTAGTTACAAAATCATAAACAACAGTTAAAAGTTACGAAAAATAGAAATACGGGGGGAAATAATAAAATAAAATGCCTATATTTGCAGTTCATTGTGAATATAGACTTCTACAAATTGGGCTTATTAAATAAATTCCAGTTCTGTCCGGTTTGCGGCTCAAACCGTTTCCGCGACAATGATTTCAAGTCCCGCAAATGCGACGACTGCGGATTCACCTTCTATTTCAACGCGGCAGCAGCATGTGCGGCTGTCATCACCAACGAACGAGGGGAACTACTCGTAGGTGTCAGGGCACAAGAGCCTCAAAAAGGCACACTTGACCTCATCGGAGGATTCGTCGACCCAGGAGAAAGCTCCGACCAAGCCATCTTAAGGGAAATCAAAGAGGAGACCAACATCGACATAAACACTCTTCTGAATGAAAAAAAAGCTGAAATGACGTTTCTTTTCTCTCTCCCCAGCACATACGTATTCTCCGGACTTACCATCCACACCTGCGACGCATTTTACCACATCCGTATTCCATCCGACACACTACTACAGGCACACGATGATGTGGAATCATGCTTCTGGGCACAACCACAAGATATCCACCACGAACAATTCGGGCTCACGTCCATCAAGGAAGCAGTCAAGAGGTTTTTAAATGAAGAATGATACAGCTTTCAAGACTTCAACAATAAACCCTCTGAACTAACTTCCTTTTAAAACTCTCAACTATAAACTCTCAACTATAAAAAATGAAAATCATCCTTTCCATCATCGCAGCAGCCTTCGCACTCAACACCAGTGCCCAGCACTACGCTGATCCGAATAATGCGTTCCTCAAAACTGAGGAGGCTCATAGGCTGACAAACGAGGAGTACTACTATGGTTCGCAAAACCTCAACGCATCAGGACAGGCCACGCGACTCATCAACGACTACTACCTCAACACTCCGGGAACGGCTGAAAACATCAGCAAATGGCTCAAGCAGAACACAATCCATCCTGACCGCACACGCCTCAGGCTCATGCAGGCCAACCTTATGGTGAAGAGCCAGGACTATGCATCCGCCTTCCAAATCTACGACAACACCGTCAGCGAGGAGTTCGACAATCTGCCACAGAAAGAGCAGACAGAGGCCAAATTATATAGCGCCATCGCATATCTCCAGACCGGAGACTACAACACCGCCGAGCGCAAACTCAACAGCATCATGGACAGCCCTACACACCAGGCAGACATCTACTACTACGCCGGCTACACACAATATGTGAAGGGCAACTATCAGGAAGCCATCAACTACTTCACCGCTGTGGAGCAATCGAAAGAATATGGGCAGAAAGCACCTGTCTACATCGCAGACTGCCTACTGCAGAACGGTCATCCTCAAGAGGCTCTCGATAAGCTTAGAAACTGGACTGCCAACGGAAAGGACAACGACATGCTTACGGAAGCAAGACGAATTGCCGGTGAAGCCGACTATGAACTCGGGCACTACTCAAGTGCGGCGGAGACACTCCAAACTTATGTCGCATCCACTACCCAGCCAAAGCGAACAGCTCTATACAAGCTCGGTATGAGCTTGTTCCACAACCAGCAATATCCCGAAGCGGCTAAAATGCTCAGCAAGAGCGCAGGAGTTGCCTCCGACGCTATGGCACAAAGTGCATGGCTCAATGCAGGCAAAGCATATATCTCCAATCAAAACAAGAGACAAGCCAGCATTGCTTTCCAACAAGCCGCACAGATGAACGCAGACCCGGCAACTAAGGAAGAGGCGGCATACAACTATGCACTTACGCTCCACCAGGGAGCGGAGATGGGATTCGGTGAGTCCGTCAATGAATTTGAACGCTTCCTCAACAACTATCCCAACTCGCAATACGCCAACAGCGTGGCACAGCATCTCACAGAGGTATATTTCACAACAAAGAACTACCCCGCCGCGCTCAAGTCCATCAATAAAATCAGGAAACCGTCGGCCGACATCATTGCCGCCAAGCAGCAAGTACTCTATAACATGGGTACACAAAGTTTTGCTAACGGAGACTACCGTAACGCAAAGGAATTCATGACGCAAAGCAACGCTACGCTAAGCAATCCGGAAGCTATTTTCTGGAAAGGAGAGTCGGAATACCGACTCGGCGACCTCACAGCAGCTGCACGAGACTACACCAGTTACCTCAAGAGTGGCAAGAACCTCAGTAACAAGGCACTTGCCAACTATGCTCTCGGCTACATCAACTTCAAGAACAAGAAATACGCAACAGCACTAACTAATTTCAACAACTACCTTACCGGATGCCCGGATGGAACCAACGCAGACAGAAAAAACCTAAAAGCAGATGCCTACAACCGGATTGGTGACTGCCTTTTCACACAGAGAAAATTCGATGAGGCGAACCAAGCCTACGGAACGTCGATGCTCACAGATAAAGGGCATGGCGACTACTCACTCCTGCAGATGGCTATGATTAGCGGACTCAAGGGCAACTACCAGCACAAGGTGGAACTTCTCAACCAGCTGGAGACCACATATAACAACTCGGAATATGCCGACAACGCCCTATTCGAACAGGGACGCGCATACGTACTCAGCGGTGACAGACAAAAAGCACAGGATACTTTCAGCTCGCTAATAGCCAAATATCCAAACAGCACCAATGCAAGACGGGCCATGAACGAAATCGGCATGATTTTCCAAGAAAACGGGCAGACGGACCTTGCTATACATCAGTACACCACACTCATCGACCAATTTAAAGACACCGAGGAGGCTACCGCCGCACTCGAAAGCCTCAAGCAAATCTACAACGCACAAGGCAAGGTCAACGAATATGCCGCTATAGCACAGCGTGCCGGAAAGAGCCTTTCCCCCGAGGAACTCGACGAGATGACAGAGAATGCGGCTGTCATGGCCACTGCTAATGGAGAATACGCAAAAGCACTTGAACTCTACCGCCAACTCGACGCACAGACTCTCTCTGAGGACATGAAAGCGAAAGCGCTGCAAAACGGACTTGAAATGGCAGGCAAAGCCGGAAACAAGGAGGCGGAGTTGGAATTTGCATCCAAAATCCTTGACGGAACAAGTAAAATATCACCCGACAAAGTGTCACAGGCAAGACTTATCAGAGCCCAAAACTACATGATCAACGGATATATTGACCCGGCAATCAACGACTATAAGGAACTGGCCAACGACAATGTAACAATCTACGGTGCACAAGGTACTGTGGAACTCGCTCAGTATCTCTATGACACACAACAATACCAGGAGGCGGAGACACGACTTGACGCTTTTATCGACAACGGTACTTCCTACCCATACTGGCTGGCCAGAGCTTTCATCCTTTTATCCGACGTCTACACCAAGACTGGTCGTGACATCGAGGCACAGGAATACCTCCTTTCTCTAAAGAGCAACTATTCCGAAAATGCAGAAATCAACGAGATGATTGAGCAACGACTGAAGAAATAAAGTAAGAAAAGGAATAGCAACGCTCATCAGATCTGCCAACGGCATTAATTATTAAGATTTCAGCACAAAATACTCTCAGCTTTAAACTCAAAACAAAGACCACTATAAACTCTCAACATCACAAATAAATGAAGAAATTAGTTATTCCAATTATATTACTCACATCTTCTGTCACAGCATCTGCACAGATGGACAATGTCGTAGAGGTGGAGAGCACCTATAAACCGACAGTTCGCGATGCAAACAAAATCAACGTGTTGCCACAGACAGAACCCACAACCGTGAAGCACTACAATGTGGAGTATGCCACGGGGGCAAAACCGGTCAACGACTACGTGTTTGAGCCAGCAAAAGCGGCAACAAGCGACATTGCTGAGAAAGGTGACCCCAAAGGATTCTTGACACTCGCTGGAGGAAATGGCAACAATATTCTTGCACGCGGTGCCTACGGATGGGATATCACCGACAACGATATTCTTAATATCGACCTCTCACTACGTGGACATAACAAGAACGTGGATTATTTCCTCGACAAGAGCCAGCAATGGAAACAGCGGTTCTACCAGACGGACCTTGATCTCCGCTATGAGCATAAGCTCAAAATTCCCGCATCTGTATTTGTCAACGCTGGTGCCAACAGCCAGGTATATAACTACCAGCACATTCTCCCGGTCCCAACTACTGACAAGCAGCATAATCTCATCGGCTACGCACAAGTGGGTATCACACCTGTTCAACTTGACCAATGGACACTCAGCGGCAACATCGGTTTCCGTGGATTCTCACGTAAAAACTATCTCAACAACGAATACGAGGGAGGAGTTCAGATGGGCGATGACTCAAACAACCAGACACAGCTGAGTGCTGGCATCAACACAAACTACGACATCAACGGACAGCATGCGGCGGGCGTAGACTTCTCAGCCGACTATATTTCCTACGACCTCAAGGCATATAAAAGACAGGGAGACTTCGAAGTCAAACCGCACTACAGCTATCATAACGAGCAGTTAGACCTACGGCTTGGCGCAAAACTCATATTCGAGACAGGTCTACGAAAAAATTTCCATGTGGCTCCCCAGGCATCTATCAACTATCATCTCAACCCTCAGATTGACCTTTTCGCTACAGCGGGAGGAGGACTCTACTTCAATGACTTCTTCATGATGAACTCACTTACCCCCTACTGGAATCTGCCTATGACGCAGCAGCAGGCACAGTTCAACCAGATTGAGGCTGACGCAGGTTTAAAATGGAAAATCAAGGAGGGATGGTTCGCCAAGTTCCATGCCGGCTACGACCAATCGAAGGACCGAATGGAGATGACCATACCAATGGGCAGCCTCAACCGCAACAACATGTTCACGGCAAAAGGCAGCAGGGTACACTTCGATGCCGAAACGAAATACAACTATAAAGACATTGTCGTGGCAGAAGCGAAAGGAAGGTTCAACGGATGGAGTATCAAGAAAAACAACGGATATTTCTACAGCACACCAGCATGGAGACCCGTGTTTGAACTCGACGCAGATATCATGCTCCAACCTGTCAACGGACTGAGGATTGGAATCGACTACCAACTGAGGACTTTCGAGAAAGATGACTTCGTCGCCTACGAACGGCCGACCACTTCCAACCTCGGAGCATCCATTTCCTACAAGATTCCCCGAGAATTTGTTCCTCTCAACCTTTCCATCTACTGCAAGGCAGACAACTTGCTTAATCAAAAATATGATTGGTACTACGGCTACAAGGCCATAGGGACATCTGTTCTGGTCGGAGCTGCCGTTAACTTCTAATTCCCTGCCAGGCATCACGTTCCTCCATCCGCTTCTGCAACTTGGCAGTGAACTCATGATTTTTCAATCCCCAACCGGGAACGGCCAAAAGTTCTGGTGGCGACTGAGAAACAAAACGCTCAAACACCAACGACTTTCGTGAATATTCCAGAAAGTCTATCACCAGATCTATATACTCGTCAACACCATAGAGACGGAAACGCTCAGGGTGTTGACGATATTCTTCTGCCATAACAGTATGCTTGATTAACTGCAACTGATGAATTTTCAATGTTGTCAGCGGCAAAGCAGACAGGCGGCGGGCTTCAGTTTGGATATAATCGGGACGGTCGCTGCCCGGCAGGCCCAGAATGATATGACCGCCAACAGCAATATGACGTCCTGCAGTTCGCTCCACAGCATCACACACACACGAAAAGTCATGTCCGCGGTTTACCGACTGCAATATCTCGTCGTCAGTACTCTCTATTCCGTATTCCACTAACAATAAGCAACGTCGGTTCAACTTCTCAAGATTGTCCAGCAAGTCGTCTGGCATACAGTCGGGACGAGTGCCAATAACCAGCCCCACGACCCCATCGACAGAAAGCGCCTCCTCATATTTTTCCATCAAAGAGGATGTGCCGTCATAGGTGTTTGTGTATGCCTGAAAATATGCCAAATATTTCATCTGGGGATATTTCCGGCCGAAAAACTGCTTGCCATCCTCCAACTGCTCCGTTATCCCCCGCTTTGTAGCGCAATAAGAAGGATTAAATGTCTGGTTATTGCAATAAGTGCAACCGCCCGTTCCCACAAGTCCATCACGGTTGGGACAGGTGAAACCGGCATTCACAGAAATTTTCTGTACCTTCTGACCAGCCCATGACGACAACCAATTTCCAAATTGGCGATAACGTTCTTCCATCTTTTAACCAACTGTTGTTCAATCAATGCAAAATTACGAAATTTATTCCGTACGACAAACTATTTGAGAAATGAAAAAATATTTGACACGTTTTTTGCCCATACAAGGTTCATCCACTAAAAAGATGAAATTCCACAATAAGGTCACAGAAAAGAGGTTAAAAACGGGTAAGGGTTTGTTTATTAAACAAGAATTGTGTAACTTTGCATAATTTTCAGACGAGATGCTCAAGTCTTAATTTTTTGCAAAGCAACACTGATGGATTATTTTGGCCATCCCTTTGCAGCGAGGCTCTAATTATCATCTGCCATTTATTTTAGGAGAGTAAGCTTTTTTAAAATAATTTAATCAAATCACAATGAATCAAACAAAAATCTGGATGCTGGCCGCCATACTCACCATCTGCGGCTCTCTTATGACATCATGCAACAAAGACCATGATGTCGAAATCCTGGAAATCAGGGATAACTTCCCGTCATGGAACAACTGTGAGGCACTGAGTGCACTGAAGGAGTATGTAGAAGACGTTACCAATCCTCAGTCCCCCAATTTTATCAACGTCGAGGATCGTATTGCAACTTTCGACATGGACGGAACTTTTGTCGGTGAGCTCTATCCCACCTATTTTGAGTACAATCTATTCGAATACAGAGTTCTGGAAGATCCTTCCTACAAGGACAAGGCACCTGAGGAAGTACGCCAGGCAGCTCAGAATATCAGGGATTTTGTAAGACAGGGAACACCTCTTCCTGATCATTTCGACATGATTCACGCACAGGCAGCTGCCAATGCCTACGCTGGTATGACGCTGGCAGAATTCGATTCATACGTGAAAGAATACGCTGCACAGCCTGCTAACGGATTCACAGGCATGACCTATTCCCAAAGTTTCTATCGTCCCATGTTGGAAGTATTTAACTATTTAAAAGCCAACGGATTTACTTATTATGTAGTTTCTGGTACCGACCGTTTCATCTGTCGTGCCTTGGTAGAGCCAATCGGTATTGCTTCTAACAGGGTGATTGGCATGGATGTGAAACTCATGACAAACAATCAAGGTGAAGAGGCTGGTGTTGACTACACCATGGGTAAAAAGGAGAATCTAATTCGAACTAATGAGCTTATCCTCAAGAACCTGAAAACTAACAAGGTATTACAGATATCACAAGAGATTGGCAAGGTTCCAGTCCTTTCGTTCGGTAACAGCGGTGGTGACTGCTCCATGCACAACTATTGTCTGAACAACAAACACCGAAGTGCAGCATTCATGCTCGTGGCAGACGATGATGAACGCGACCATGCAAATCGCGAAAAGGCTCTCACACTGGCTTCCAAATGGAAGGAGGAAGGTTACCATGTAATATCAATGAGAGACGACTTCCGAACCATCTATGGCTCTGGAGTGCAGAAAGTGAATTTCACCTTTCCCCCTGTAGAATAAAGACAATTTGCGAAGAAACAATTCCTATTTCTTAACGCATAAGCGGACGATGGAGCTTTAACGCCCATCGTCCGCTTTTCTTTATTGACATTACCGTAAGAAGTGGATAACACCAATTCTAACTGTTACTTCAAGTTTCCTTTTTCATCAATCAGGGTTTCGCCTTCCATACTCTCATATTTCATAACCTTGTTAGCAGCATCGATTTTATACACCTCGATGCCGTCGAACTGAGCCGGGTTCAAGGCACCATTAAGGAAATTTCTTAAGTCAACAATAGCCTTGTCACCATCAAGCTTCACGGCCATAACGGTGGCCTCCTCGCCGAATGTCTGCTTGAACCAAACGGTTCCCTTGGCTTCATCCACTTTCACTTCCTCGCCATCAGCGCCTTTGCCTGATTGAACGGCTGCGGCCATAGCCTCGTAAATAGGACCAGGATTCTCCAATTCTGCCTCTTCGCCAATTATCTCTGCACTGAAACGATTGGTCAGAGCTGCTACAATATCCTTCACTGTAGGCTGGTCACCACTGAAAGACAAAGGCAAATTCAGTTCTTCCCCATCAGCTTCACCTTCTTCATCTGCTGTAGGCTCTTCAGTGGCTTCTGTTCCTTCTGCAGTAGTCTTGTCTTGGTTTTCAACTTGAGCATCGCCGCTCTTAGGATCACTCTTTTGTTCATTCTTGCACTGAGCAAACAGTAACATCACTGCTGCCAGCATTCCGATAATTGTAATTTTTTTCATATAGATAATGTTATTAAAAATACTTCAGTCCGTTTTATACGGACGAACTCATGCTTAATTGCAAATTTAATAAAACTTTAGTTTCTGATGAAATAAAAACAATTATTTTTACATTTAATCAGATAAAACAAATACATTCTTATTTTAATTTTCAAAATAGAACCTTAAGATTTTCAGTTAAGATACTTAGTTGGGACGTAGAATAACATTGCTGCTTACCATCTATTTCCCGAGCACCAGTCTTATTCCTGTGCCGCCATGTCCGAAGGGATTATCGTAGTTGCGATGAGAAACACGACAGAATTTAGGTTCCGAATCCCAAGCTCCCCCACGATTAACGTAGTCGGTTCCATCTGCTGGTCCCTTGGGGTTAATTTGGGCAATGTCCTTATAGGCGCCATACCAGTCCTGACAAAATTCCCACACGTTACCGCTCATATCGTAGATACCAAGTTCATTGGGAGCTTTAGTGCCAACATCATGGTAACCATAATTAGGGTCGCTCTCCTCCAAATTACTAAAAGAATCGCCATCATACCATGCCACAGCGTTGAAATCATTACTACCAGCATATTTATAGCCTCTGCTCAAGGTACCACCACGAGCAGCAAATTCCCATTCTGCTTCTGTCGGCAGACGGAATTTCTGTCCTGTCAGATTGTTCAGTTTCTTAATGAATATCCGGACATCGGGCAACATAATGTTCTCTACCGGACGCTTCGGTCCCTTATAGATTGAAGGATTACTGCCCATTACGGCCTCCCAAAATTCCTGGGTCACCTCTGTCTGGCTTATACTGAAAGGAAGGAGTGTCACCCGATGAGCCGGCTTCTCGTCTTCTTCCACATCATCACCCTGTTCTGTCGTTCCCCCCATCGTAAAGGTGCCGCCTTCAACTTCAACCATATTAAACACCACACTTTTGACTTTAAACGTGCGTATTGTCCCGTTCTGCGCATTGGCAATAAATGAAAGAGTGAACAACAACAATAACGTTAAATAGTTTCTATATAATAACATTCTCTTAAAAAATTCTGAAAGGATATGTATAATAAAAATATGGTTTTTATTTAGCCTCTGGCCGGACACACCTGCCGATAGTTCGATCGTCGCCGTCCCAATCTGAGTAGCCTGAACCATATATAGTTAAGCATTCAGCATAATCGATGGTTTTAAGTGTCGATGACCAATAGGAAGTAATGGAAATATGGTTGATGACAGCCACAATATCAGAGATATCCACAAATCCGTCGTTGTTCACATCGCCTTTCTTGTGTTTTTTCTCAACCCTATTGAAGGGAACCGAAGTGCCGGACCCGTTGAAGGTTTTACGCACACGGTCGTAGAGTCCCACTATGCCTTTATAGACTGCAGGCACGAAGTGGCACACCAAGTTGCCGTCTTCATAAATCTTGTAGCAGTAAAGGGTCATGCAGGAAGGTGATGTGTCGGCCTTCACGCCGCCTTCAGTGGAAGACGTGTTCAGATTGAATAGAAACATCGGGGGGGTCCCTCGTCGGGTGTTCCCGTGGTTGTCACACTGCCGGCGGCTGTAGCCGGTGAGGAATGTCTGTACCATGTTGCTGTGGTTCCCCCGCAGACGATCAGTATCCGCTCCCCATAAACGAATCCGTTGCCACGGGCATTCTTCTTGAAAGTCTCAAGTCTTCCTCCCGGCAAAGCCTTCCATCTGGAGGATTGGTCTTGCGTCACCTCGCAGTCCAGCTCCACGCGTGTATTAGCTTTAGAAGAGGGAATCAGTCTGATAATTTACACATCGTAAGAGTAGGTGAGAGAATATAGCTTGTCGTTATACGGGTCTTTCCTCAGATAGAACACTTTCTCGACATCCTCTCCGGGTTTATAGCCTTCTCTTGCCCATGCGTCATATTCGTCGGCAGTGTAGTGCTTGAGTCCCATGTCCTCCAGCTGTTTCTGATACACTTCCATATAGGCTGGATTTTTGAAATAGATGGTTGCTGTGGCATCGTCCATGTGTTGTACAATGACTGCCATGGCGTCGTCGGTCTCCGCTGTCAATCCCAACTCATACGACTCGCTTTTTGGATCCAACGTGAAATTGTATCCCCAGATCTCGGTGAACCAATCACCCACCTTAACGCCTTCTTCGTTTAGCTGAGGCTGCAACAGCAGCGGTTTGAAACCTTTGGAAGCTAAGATATTCTTGAAGTAGGTGGTGTCTTCAAGATTATCATAAACGGCCATCAGGTCGGTTGCGTTTAGCAGAGGGGCACCAGCTTCCTGGTTTGCTCCGTTTTCAGATGTGCTCGCCTCAACATTGGCTTTCTCTTCAGATTTGTCGGATGACGTACCATTTTTACAGGATGACAGACAAACTGTCACCACAGTCGCAAACAAAACGACTAATATACTATTTCTTTTCATGATTAATTTGATATTGGTTATATTATTAAAAACTAAATTATTAAACACTAAAGCCTACCAATCCATTGTCTTGACATACTTTTGCCAGGATAAATGTAGGTTTTGCTTGTAGTTAGTGGCTTTGATGAGTTTATCAGTCTTCGCATTTTTTACGGTATAATGATATTTCACACCATTTGCGCGGTATTCTTTCGGGTCGGTAATCACCTTCAGTTCTTCCAATGTCACCAGACAGTTGCCGTTCCATTTCATTTTATAAGCATCCTCTTCGCAAAAACTTGAACTTCCACCGTCATAAACCAACTTGGTTGCAGGGTCAATCATGAAGTTCTGAAGATGAGGATTGTTGTTTTCTCCAACAGCACATTCAAACTTTCCGTTCTTAGGATTCCAGAGAAAAAGCGAACTATAGGTGCGAGAGCATCCGGGACCAATGAAAATGTCACAGTGACCATCAAAATTAGCATCTAAAAAATGAACAGATTTATCATCAGAAGGTGAAACAAATTCTTCTTCACTTTTCAGCTCTTGCATCACTTGACCATTAAGATAGATGGTAACATGGTTGCATTCGTCGTTCATCTTCACAGACAACTGCGGATGTTCTGTCGGACAGTCTTCCAATGTAATTAACCCCTGTGCATTACGTGCACATGGTGGATTATTAAATTTTTGTTGAGCGTACAGCCCGGTCGTCACCAATGTGAGCAACAAAAATAAACATTTTTTCATAATTAATTGATTTTTGTCTGTGTATTATTTTATGTTAAAACAATTGATAATTATTTAATATAATGGAGTTCTGCTGATATTTTAATGTTCCTATTATAAGATAGCCGTAAAGACAACCTGAATGTACGTTCATCAACAAAATGCGATTATTCCTGGATGATTAATAATAGCTGATTGTACGTTTCTCCACTTCTTTGTTCCTGTAGATAGGGTCTTCACCTTCTTCCACACCTGCACTGTATCCAAGCCATGAACGCTCACGCTCCACCCAGTTGCCTTGCTCATCAAATTTCAAGTACTTGTAAATGCTGAGCTCCCAAGTGTCAACTTCGGTATAGGAAGTAAGAAGCAGACCGCGGTCATCATAGGTGTAAGTTGTAGTATGGTCCACTCCTTTAGCCCCTTCTACGTTGCCATCCTTGTTCCATTGCACCTCTGTTGTAACCTCATTAATGGTGTATGATATAATTCTACCCTCGTTGTCACGTTTAATTTGTGATTCCGGTAGGTCGAGTTTTCCTTCTTTTGTGAAATTATAAGTGTTCTCATACTCATCTTTCACTGACTTCACGTTGCCCTTAAGTTCAAAAAGCGTTAGGTCTGGAGTCTGCATTACCTCGACAGAACTTTTTGCAGCCGGACCATTACCTTCTGCTGATTTTGTGGCATCACCTGCTTTTGAATCATTAGAAGTACACGAACTAACCGAAAGAGACACACATAAAATTATAAATAATATAATGTTCTTTTTCATAATGAATCTTGAATATTGTTTAATAATTATTTAATTATCCAAAAGATTACTCAAGTGCGTAATCGTCATCGCGTTCGAAAATCTCTACAGGGTCATCATCGTCAAGGCCAAACTGAATAATGAGTTTGGTGGGAGTGAGACCTACAACTTTGCAGTGACGGAACTGTTCTGCTTTTTCATTCAAACCGTCTTGAAGGTCTTTTTTCACACCACGGAACATTCCCTGCACCTCTGATTGCATTTTGGTTTTGAGGGCCCTATCCTTCTTGAACAATCTCTGCATCTCACTGCTGAATTCCACTTCCTCCAAAGAGGCTGTAGTCTTGCTGCCGTCAAGCATCATATTGAGTTTCTCACCGTCGAAGCTGAACAAGCCATAACCACGAATATTGGCTTCAAAACTCAAATCCTCATTGGCAAACGTGTTTTGAGAAATCATGGCAAATGCGTTATCCTCTTCTATGAAGGCGATATACAGCCATGTGGACATTTCTTCATCTGCCTCGCGCATGCCGCGCCAAGTTCCATAGATTGACTGTGCCGACATACTTGACACACACAATATAAATAACGCTAAAACAGAAATAATTTTTTTCATAATTTTGGTATTTTTGATTTAATTAAAAATTTATTTATAATCTTCTCTTTTTTTTACTCTTTAAAAAGTCTCACTCTATTCGGTTCCTGGCAACATAGCCAATAAATTCCTTGTTATAGATGTTGTATATCTTCACCCAGCTTTTATTGACTGGTATATACAACACGCGATCACCGACATCAAGTCTGCCGTCAATGGCATAGTTGGTACCAGGACCTTTACGGATATTTACATAGGAATCTACGGGATCCACAATCACACCACGTCGATAAGTTGGTTCGTCAGGATCAGACATCTCGCTGATATTGATTCGCTTAATACGGCTGGTACTCATATAGCCCAGAAAGGTTGAGACATCGTTTTGCTCATACACTTTGCTCCATCCGTTATTCAAAGGAGTATAGAAGATGAGGTCTCCTGAAGAATATTGGAAGAGAATCGATGCGCTCGTACTTGGTTTACTACGAATGTTAGTATAGCCGTCAGGATCTTGTACCAGTCCGCTCAGCAACTGGGCACTACAGGTGATGCTGCTGACGAACAGTACTGCAAGGATTAAAAATAGTTTTTTCATATTTTTTAGTTTGTATCTTTTTTTCACAATTATTTCACGATATCAGACAATTCTTTGCCTAACCAGCCATTGGACTTCATCTCCTTCAGCGACAGTGCGGCCACAGGCATACCAAAAGCATAGGATGCTATCTCATCGGTATGATAAGTGAAAACAACACTGTCGTTCATAAGATAGAAACCATGCTCGGGAAATTCCACCAAACGCTCACTTCCATCCTCATTTTTGAGATTTAAGGCGGCATCAACGTCTACGTCTTCGCCATTAGTAAGGTCTGATATATACTTCTTAAGTGACGACTGAACGGCTTTGCGAATATCGTCGGTCTTATCTGATATAAAGGCAGAGGCATCCAACTTCTTGCCTTCTGGCTTTAGGTAGCTAACACCAAGAAAAGAATAAAGGGGATGAGGGCCGCTGAAGCAACTCTCCTCGGAAAATCCCAACGTCACATAATTGTCGGTCTCTTCCAATAATTTCATCTCAAGGCTGTATGATAACGGTGTCGTCAAGTCTCCCGTCAAGTCTTCAACATCGGTTTTTAGCCAGGTTGCCTTATTTTCCACAAGGAATCTCACCAAAAAACGAATATCATTTGTGTCTACCTTCAATGTGTCAGGATAGCCAGAGAATTCATCTTCTTGACCCAATTGGCGCAACACTGCTGTCACACCTTTTTGAATGTTTTCGTTGTTTGTTGGGAAAAGAACTGTTGCCTTAGAGCACACATCCTGACCTTTTAGTTTGAAACATACAGAGTCTGTTATCGTATCAACCGACAGCGATGTGGAGCTGGGGGATTCTCCACCTCCAGACTTGCCTCCGCCCACACAAGCGGTCAGCGAAAGAAGAGATAATACATACAAATTTTTTTTCATTTTTCTTGTTTTTTTATGATTTCATTATTTCTTTTATTTAGCCATTGCAATAAATCTGCTTTACATTGCAAATTTATACAAAAAAACAATAATAACTTTAAAAAAAGTGTGGAGTTTTATAAAAAAACACAAAATTCCACACTTTTCCTCTAAAAACACAACACTTTTCATAGGGAAAAACACAATTGTTTTATAAAGAGATAAAGGTTGTGTTCAAAAAAGTATGAACACAACCTTTATTGGTTAATAATGTATTCTGAATATCAACTGAAATTCGTTGAGACCATCTTATGACATTCAGGCCTCAACAGCATCCTTTGAAGACTGCTGCCTGCGCTTCCAAGAGAAGAAGGTGGCAAGCAAGGTAGCTAACACAAGCACGGCAAGGCTGGCGTATGCCACGCTCTCAGTCTTATGCACACTCTGAGGGTCGAAAACCATCTCTATCTTATGCTTACCAGCTGGAATCTTCATGGCTCTTAAAACATAGTTGGCTCGCGCTATTTCTGCCGGTTTTCCGTCGATGCTGGCCTCCCAGCCAGGATAGAATATTTCCGAGAATACTGCCACGCCACCGTTTTTGCTCTCCGCCTCATAGGTAGAGGTTGTGGAAGTCTGAGCAGTCAGCTTTATGTAGTCGGTAGAATCGGCAACAGATGCCTTGCCAAGCATCTGGGCGTATTCTTTGTCAACAATTGCATTATGGCGAGGAGACACCTCATGAAGGGCAGCCAACTCTTGGTTGGCATTGTCAACCACCTTCAAATTGTCAACAAACCATGCGTTGCCATAAGCTGTAGTATTCTCAAGAGGGAACACATTGTTCTGATCACCATAGATAAACCATCTCGTATTCAGCATATTGAGAACAGGACAAATGGTGTCGGCATCCAAGCCGGAAAGGTTATAAACCGGGAATTTTAGGTTGTCATCTGCTAACATTGCGTCTGTGTTCAGACGGTCCTGTGAGAACATGCCCAAAGCCTTAGGATATTCATCTACGATATGGCTCTCAATAAGTTCCTGATAGCGACGAAGCTTAGCAGGATGATAGCCACCCACACTGTTATAGAAGAAAGAGGTGGTGTTGTCATTGAATGTACTGACTGTGGAGTTAAACACACGGTAGTCACGTTTATCACCACTCTTTTTCAGTATATATTCGTCAACCGGAGTCTTCTCAAGTGCCGCTTGTGTGGCAGGTTCCTTGAACAGGTCATTGTTCATATAGCGTTTGTTCACCTGCCACATGTCTACCAGGCATACCACAATAACCAAAGCACCAATGGCAGCCTGGGTGCTCCACGCAACCTGACCTTTATTCTTCTTCGCGGTGTTGTAATAGAAGTATAGCAACGCTGCTCCTAAAATAATGATGAGCAAAGAACGCCATGCGTCAGCCTTCACCATCGCTGCACGCATCTCCGACACGCTGCCAAGAATCATGTTGGCGGACTGAGGGTCAAGCTGACTGCGGATTGACTGCTCTTCCATCGACGATACACACTGACCGCAGATGGTCGGAACCAAGGCGAACAGTAAGCACAAACCACCCGTTATGGCTGTACTTATCATCAAGCTGCGGAACATCTTAGGACGGAGATCAGCATCGCGCATATTCTCCACGAACCGCTTCAGACCAATCATCGCCAACAACGGGATACAAAACTCTGCAACAACCAGAATCGAAGAAACGGTTCGGAATTTCGAATACAAAGGAATATAATCAATGAAGAAATCGGTAAATCCCTGGAAATTCTTACCCCAAGAGAGCAGGAACGAAAGGATAGTGGATGCAAGTAATACCCATTTCCACGGATTACGGTTCGGTACGACAAACAAAGCAAGCACGAACAGCATGCAGATCAATGCACCTACATAGACAGGGCCGGAGGTGCCGGGCTGCTCACCGAAATACTGACCTACTTGGTTATATATACCGGCATTCGACAAATCGGGCTTTGCCAGCTTCATTGCTGTCTCATTCAAAGCAAGTGGAACGCTTGCACCGCCCTTCGCGTTAGGAACCAATAGGGTGAACGTCTCAGAAATGCCATAACTCCATTGTGTGATATAGCTGCGTTCCAAACCACTGTCGGTTTGGTCTTGCTCTTTTCCTTCTTTCACCAATTCACTCTTGCCACGCATCGTGTCCGCAGAATATTTATAGGTATGGTAAAGGTTCGATGCGTTCAAGCCTATTGCTATCACCGCGGCGCAAACTATGGCGGCAGTGGCTTTCAATAAATGGCCTAATTTACCCTTGCGGAAGCATTGGATGGCGAATGCAAAGAACATCAGCAACTCCGGTATCAGAAAATAATAGGTCATCTGTACGTGGTTGCCATTGATTTGCAACGTGGCAAAAAAAGCGGTGATGACAAAGCCCCACAGATATTTGCCCTTGAAGCACATCACCACACCCGCTATTGTCGGAGGGATATATGCCAAAGTGATAGCTTTCCACAAGTGGCCTGCAGCTATGATGATAAAGAAATAGCTGGAGAAGGCCCAAACGATGGCACCCAAAGCAGCCATCCAACGGCGGAAGTCGAAGGCACGCAACAAGATATAGAAGCCAAGCATTGAAACAAACACATACCATACATAGTCGGGCAAGCCCAAATGGTATATTTTCTCGATGAATGACATCGGTTTAGCAGAGTCGTAACTCGGGGCTATTTGATAAGTCGGCATGCCGGAAAAGATAGAATTAATCCAACGGGGAGTCTCCCCGTCGTGACTCTCACGATACTGGTTGATTTCTATCTTCAGACCATCGTTCGCAGAGTTGTCCTCACCGGTCAGACGCCAGCCCTTGAAAGCTGGGAAGAAATAGACAGACGCTATCACCGCGAAAAACAGCACGCAGGCCGCATCCATCAATATCGGTTTCAGTTTCATGTTTTTTGTTGAGTATTTAGAATTATATGTATTATTCGTTGAGTGTTGAGAAGATTTTTACTTTTCAGCTGAGTGGCGATAATTAAGAATTCGTAGCTATGAAGCTCCAATCTTCGTCAAAGGTATTTCGGTAGCTCAAACATACGAGTGCTGTTCGAACCCTTCACAAGTATGGTCATACCCTTCGGTTTCTCAGCCGAAAGCACCTGCTTTACCTCCTCCACATTATTGAACAGCACGAATGTCTCCGGACATGGGGTTTTCACGAACTCCTCGCCTACCAGCCACACCTTCTCGAACGACATCTCCTGAAGCATATCTACAATTTTCTGATGTTCCTCAGCACTTACATCGCCCAACTCTCCCATGTTGCCAAGGATGCACATCTTATGATCAGATTTCATCAGTTTAAAATTCTGTAAAGCGGCTGCCATCGAGGTGGGATTTGCGTTGTAAGCATCGATAATGATGGTGTTGTCCTTGGTCTTTTCCAATTGAGAACGGTTGTTCGACGGAACATAATCGGCCATGGCCTGTGAGATATCATCGTCTGGTACACCGAAATAGCGGCCGATGGTAGCAGCGGCAAGGGCATTGTCGATATTATAGGCACCAATCAGATGAGTCTGAACGTCATGGTCGTTCCACTTAAAATGCAGAAACGGACTGCAATCCAGCAATTCGCCCTTTACAGAGAGGTTCTCAGCATCATGCTGGCCATAGGTGATGGATTCCAAACCGCAGGATATTCCTTTTAAATATGGATTGTCGTTGTTCAGAAATATCTTTCCTCCATGCTCACGGAGATAGTCATAAAGTTCTCCCTTCGTCTTGATAACACCCTCAAAAGAGCCAAAACCCAGCAGATGGGCTTTTCCCACGTTTGTAATGATGCCGTAGTCGGGCTCTACGATATCCACAAGCGTCTTAATCTCACCTGGGTGATTGGCACCCATCTCTATCACGGCCATCTCGTGTGCCGGAGTCAACTGAAGCAATGTCTTTGGCACGCCGATATGGTTATTAAAATTCCCTTTCGTAAAATGAGTATTGTACTTTTTAGACAAAACCGTAGAAATCAGCTCCTTGGTCGTAGTCTTGCCATTCGTGCCCGTTACGCCGACGATGGGTGTGCCGAGTTGACGGCGATGGTAATTGGCCAACTGCTGAAGCGTATGCAGCACATCATCCACCAATATGACACGGGGGTCTGTGGTATACGCAGCCTCGTCAACCACTGCATAGGCGCAGCCGCTATCCAAAGCGGCCTGTGCATAGGCATTGCCGTTGAAGGTATCTCCCTTCAAAGCAAAAAACAATGAACCTTCAGGGCAGTCGCGGCTGTCGGTAGTCACCACAGGATGCTGTCTGAAGATTTCATAAAGTTGATGTATTTCCATTCTGAATAACTGTAGATTTTTGCGAATTTTGATTAAAAAATCATGCAAATATAGCACAAAATCACGAAACTACGTGAATAATTCAACAATATTCTTTATTTTTGCAAAAGAATTGACGGCAATGTGCAGTCGCTGATGAAAAATAATGGCATTGAACTATACAATCAATATCAACGGGAAACTGCTCCAGTTAGACAAAGTGAAGGTGATGGGTATTATGAATATCACCGACGATTCTTTCTTTGCAGGAAGCAGATGTTGCAGTCAGGAAGAAATCGCTGAGAGAACTCGACAACTGATAAGCGATGGTGCCGACATCATCGATATCGGAGCCTGCTCCACACGGCCGGGTGCCAAGGCTGTCAGCGAGAAGGAGGAGAGCGAACGATTGTTCGATGCCTTGAATACCATCAAGACAGTAGCACCCGAAGCCATTATTTCCGTCGACACATTCAGGGCCGGCATTGCTCGAATGGTAGTTGAACAGTTCGGGGTTGCTATTATCAACGACATCAGCGCCGGTGCGTTCGACCCAGAAATGTTCTCAACTGTAGCGAAGCTCGGAGTGGTATACGTGCTGACCCATGGGTGCCAAAAGCCAGATGTCGTCAACACTACTACCGTAATACAAAACGGCTCCAGCCATAATGACGGCACAACAGCGAACCCCGTGAAAAAAGTAGCCAGCACTAACGACATTGTGGAACTTGTGATGAGGTTTTTCGCGGAAAAAGTTCAACAACTACGCGACCTTGGGCAGAAGGACATCATCATCGACCCAGGATTCGGATTCGGAAAGACACTGGACGAGAACTACCGTCTGCTCGCTAACATCAGCATGCTGAAACTGCTCAACTTGCCAATCCTCGTAGGTGTCTCGCGCAAAAGCATGATATACAAGCTACTGGGCACCACACCCGAACATGCGCTCAACGGTACAACAGCTGTTCACACCATTTGCCTACTCCAACAGGCATGCAACATACTTCGCGTCCACGACATTTTGCCGGCGCGAGATGCCATCGCCATCATGGAAAAGGTTCAGCAGTACGGCTTGTAGGAAATTCATCTAAAGTGTCCGGAAAACATACAACATCTGGAGACAGCTATATAATCCCGAAAAAACGAAAACTCTAAAAATGTTTCAACTCCATACATGATTGACTTCGGTATAAAAGACGCCATCGACATAATTGCCGTGGCCTTCCTCCTCTACTACTTATACAAGCTGATGAAGGATTCTGGTTCCCTCAACACATTCTATGGAATTCTTGTCTTCATCGTCCTATGGATTATCGTATCTCCCATACTCGAGATGAAGCTCATGGGTACCATCTTCGACAAGCTTGTCAGTGTCGGTGTGCTCGCGCTCATCATTCTCTTCCAAGAGGACATCAGGAGGTTCTTCCTTACTCTCGGTTCTAACAACCGATTCGGTACCATCCGCAAAATATTTTCAAAGAAGAAGACCAAGTCGGAGGAAAACCCAGCCATCATGCAAATTGTCAGAGCATGCGGATTCATGAGCAAAAACAAAGTCGGTGCCCTCATCATCATTGAGCAGAACATGTCGCTTACCGACATCGTCAACACGGGAGAACTCATAGACGCAAATATCAACGCACAACTCATCAAGAACATCTTCTTCAAGAACTCACCGCTACACGACGGTGCTATGGTCATTCGAAACAACCGAATATGCGCTGCGGCTTGTATTCTCCCCGTATCACACAACACAGACATATCAAAGGACTACGGTCTGCGCCACCGAGCCGCCTTAGGTATCACCCAGCAGAGCGACGCCGTTTCCATCGTAGTTTCTGAGGAGACAAGCCTCATCACCATAGCTCAGCGCGGAAAATTCGTTAAGCAGGGAGCCACACAGGAGGAACTCGAAAGCTACCTAACCAACATCATGCAAACTGAATAAATCAATATCCTGAATTCTAAAGAAGCTACAAATACTTGGCATAGACAGGGAAACTGTAAAAAAAGTAAGATATAAGGAATTAAAATCCATCAAGATAAAAAAACTAACAACTATATTTATGAAAAAACTACTCCTACTCACACTGCTGACTTTCATCTCAGCTCATTTCGTCTTTGCGGCTAAATATCCAAAACAGGCGGAAGTCTTAGCCGCCATGCACAAGGCAAACGACTACTTCATGAACAAATACAATGACCCGGGCGCGCCCACCTTCGTCAAGAAAGAACGTCCCAGCAATCTCTGGACTCGGGGCGTGTACTATGAAGGGTTGGCCGAACTCATCGCAATCGACGGACAGAACCGGGACCTTGACTACATGACTCGCTGGGCGAACGCTCATCGTTTCATGCCACGCAATGGTGTCACCACCAGAGACGCTGACGACTACTGCTGCTGTCAGGGATATATATACCTCTATGAACGTAAGTTGCAGAAAACCGGCGAGAAGGACAACACGATGATAGAGCCCACCATCGTATGCATGAACAACCTGCTCAATCCTGTGGCACCACAAAAAAACAGCAAGTGGACGGCAAACAGCATTGAGGACTGGACTTGGATTGACGCTATCCAGATGGGACTTCCAGTGCTTACACGACTTGCTCGTGTAAAGCATTTTGACGGAGACATTAACTGCGGACGATATGCTGAACAGGGATGGAAAATGTATGAGTGGACTCGAAACACCCTTGCTGGAGGACTTTTCAACAAAGAGGAAGGACTATGGTGGAGAGACAAGGACTTCGTGCCGCCTTACAAAGAGTCCAATGGAGCTAACTGCTATTGGAGCCGTGGCAATGGATGGGTCTATGCAGCACTTGTCAGAGCCATGGACAACGCAATGGTGGCCAGCCATTCCGGCCAAGGCAATCTCGAGCCAAGAGGTGAGTATAAATGGGCCGTGCAGGAATATGAACAGCATTTCGACAACTATCAGAAGGACTTCTGCAAAATGAGTTACGCACTTGTCAAATGCATGAGAAAGGATGGATTCTGGAACGTAAGCCTCCACAATGAGGCCAACTACGGCGGAAAAGAGCTCACAGGAACTGCACTCTTCATCTACGGCATGGCGTGGGGCGTGCGACATGGAATCCTGCCGAAGAAAATGTTCAAGCCCATCATCATCAAGTCGTGGAACGCCATGGTCAAGGAATGTCTCCACCCCAATGGATTCCTCGGTTATGTTCAAGGAACGGGAAAAGAACCTAAAGACTCCCAACCTGTAGGCTATGACATTGAGCCGGACTTCGATGACTACGGACTCGGATGTTTCCTCCTTTGCGGAGCTGAAGTTTATCGTCTCGGAGAAAAGCAATAACACAAACAGAAACCTTTCCTCAGCACACATAAGCGCCTCGCGTTGAGAAATTAAACACGCATGGATATGAAAACTAAAAACTAAAATAATCATCATGTACCGCCTGTTCTACATTTTCCTCGTCTTATTCATCTTGTCCAATCTCACTGCCTGCGAAGAGGAAGTGAAGGAGGGAAAACGGAAGAAGAAAGTCGGCCTCGTGCAGTCCGCACCCTATGAACTGCTCATCGTCTGCGACAAAGCTTGGTATGGGAGTGGTGATGGTGAGCCGTTCAGGAATTTCGCCAACACACTTATGCTCGGCATGCCTCAGGATGAGTCAGTTTTCAAAGTCCTTTGCATCAACCACACGGGATTCAACAAGATTTACTCAACATTCGGATGCATCATCTTCGTCAACATCGGCAAGAATTATACCAAAGAAGAGGTGCTCATTGCCAAGAACCAATATGCACGGCCACAGGTTTGCGTAACATTCAACGCACCTGACAATCAGGGAATCAACCACCTCATCGAGACTCAAGGGCAACGGGTGCTCGACATAATGACAGACAACGAGATGTCACGCAGCATTTCACTTCTGAAAAAAGATTACAGTGGCATCGTTGACAAAAATGCACGAAAAATGTTCGGATGCTCTTGGCATGTACCCTCACAAATCAACCTCATCAAGACCGGTGAGGACTTCTTTTGGGCATCATCACCCGACAACACCTTCAACGCATGCATGTACTCATATCCATGGGTATCGAACGACACGTTCACCAAGCGCTATTTCTGCCACAAGCGGGACTCTGCCATGTATTTCAACATTGAAGGCGAGGAATTTGGACAGCACATGGAGACTGACTCCTCGACAGTCAGCGTGCGCGACAGAATGATCAACGGTCAATACGTATTCGAGGTAAGGGGACTTTGGGACATGAAGAACGATGCCATGGGCGGGCCGTTTGTTTCTTACGTCCAACTCGACAGTGTCAACCAGAGAATCATCGTAACAGAAGGATTCGTCTATCTCCCCAACAAACAAAAGAAAAAGCAGGTACACCAACTCGAGGCGTCTCTTCGTACGCTCAAGTTTCTCAAGCAGCCATCTGCCTCCAAACAACAACCTACTTCCACCAAATAGTTCGCCAAAAAAAGCTCACTCGAACAATTAACCGAATAAACGGACAGTTGGAACAACCCACAACAGCATTTTTCCGTAACTTTGCCTCAGATATCCAACACAACTCAATACCCCATAACTTCCATAGTTCCCAAAACACTCATACCACCTATGAAAAAAATTTTCTCCTTAGCAATTTGCATCGCAGCGACTTTTC
>JAEEGL013320295.1_pt1 | contig 25945 bp, 19 predicted proteins | sample 9134231 | NCBI WGS metagenome assembly JAEEGL01 (sample SAMN16246548, study PRJNA631951) | gut metagenome | biome: gut microbiome; feature: rumen; material: fiber-attached | host: Bos | place: Iran: Karaj | collected 2018-10 | reverse complement strand
GTACCGGCAGGATTTTGAATATGGATTGTTGTATTATTATAGTTGATTTGTTATGCATGGAGGATGCGGATATGACGGTTCGTGAGCGGCTTGAACAGCAGGAATACCTGCTCCTCTCCCCCCTGGCGTGCCATGCCGCGGAATCCCGCGGAAGGGATATCCCCGTCACGTCCTGTGATCTTCGGACGGATTTTCAACGTGACAGGGATCGTATCATTCACTGCAAATCCTTCCGGCGTCTGAAATTCAAAACGCAGGTCTTTCTTTCCCCGGAAGGAGATCATTACCGTACGCGTCTGACCCATACGCTGGAAGTTGCCCAGGTGGCAAGGACAATTTCACGTGCGCTCCGCCTGAATGAAGACCTGACGGAAGCCATTGCCCTGGGCCACGACCTGGGCCATACGCCTTACGGCCACATCGGTGAAAGAACGCTTGATGCGCTTCTCGGAGACGGTTTCCGCCATAATGAACAAAGCCTTCGTGTGGTTGAACGGCTTGAAAACGACGGAAAAGGTCTTAATCTGACCCGGGAGGTTCGCAACGGCATCCTGACCCATTCGGGTAACCGGATGCCGGAAACGCTTGAGGGAGAATGTGTCCGCCGTGCGGATCGCATCGCTTATCTGAATCATGACCTGGATGATGCCCTTCGCGGCGGAATTATACATCTGGACGATATTCCGCCGGATTTTCTGAAAATCCTCGGCCAGACTCATCGTGAACGGATTAACCGTATGATTACCGATCTGGTGAACGCGAGCATGGATCAGCCGCATCTGGTCATGTCCCCTGCCATCCAGGCAGCAATGGACGGCCTGCGCGAATTCATGTTTGAACGCGTCTACAGGAACCCCTGGCGTGATCCGGAAGAATTACGCTGTGATTATGTGCTCCGGCATCTTTTCGAATACTACAGTACGCATCCGGGAGAAATGCCGGAAGAATTTGTCATGATCGGCTACCAGGATGGAACGGAACGCAGCGTATGCGATTATCTCTCCTGTATGACTGACCGGTACGCAACCCGCAAATTTACTTCGCTTTTTGCGCCTTCTTCCTTCCCGGCATTCTGATTCTTTTGATGAGGTGATTTCTCGCCATGGCTTCCCGCTACCCCGCCGGATGGCTGGATGATCTTCGTTCAAGGTCGGACATCGTTCAGGTGGTATCCGGTTATGTCGGTTTGAAAAAAAGCGGCCGGAATTACTGGGGGCTTTGTCCTTTTCACGGCGAAAAAACGGCTTCTTTCTCAGTGGATGAAGAGCATCAGCTTTTTTACTGTTTCGGGTGCAAGGCCGGCGGAGATGTAATCCGTTTTATCATGGAGATCGAACGGTGCAGTTTTCAGGAAGCGGTTGAATTGCTGGCAGAACGGGCGCATATACCGATGCCCGAAATGGAAAACGATCCCGAATATGAACGTCAGCGTTCCAGAAGGGAAAGGCTTCTGGAAATCAACCGTCAGGCTGCCAGGTATTACCATGATCTCCTGTTTCAGCCGGAAGGCGCCGTTGCGCTTGCCTATCTGCGTAAACGCGGCCTTACGGACAGTGTGATCCGTAAATTCGGCTTGGGCGCGTCGCCCGATCAGTGGTCGTGGCTGACAGACCGCCTGTTGAAAGACGGGTTTTCCCTGGAGGATCTGGCCGCTGTCGGCCTGACTGTCGTAAAAAAACCGTCGGAAAGTTCCGGAAAAGTCCACGCGTTTGACATGTTCCGGAACAGGGCTGTTTTTCCGATCATCGATATGTATAAGAATGTGATCGCTTTCGGCGGCCGTTCCCTGGATAAAAAGGAACCGAAATATCTGAATACATCCGATACTCCTGTTTTTAACAAACGCAAGGGTGTTTATGCTGCGAATCTTCTGCGCGGTCAGCGTCACCTGGATCACGTCATTCTCGTGGAAGGCTATATGGATGTCGTAAGCCTGACGCAGTTTGGCATTCAGGGGGTTTGTGCCACTTTGGGAACGGCGCTGACCGGCGAACAGGCCCGTCTTCTGCGCCGGTTCGCTCCGACCGTATATCTTGCGTATGACGGAGACGAAGCCGGACAACATGCGATTCTGCGCGGCCTGGATATTATGGAACAGGCCGGTGTTCCTTCCCGCGTACTTGTTTTTCCGGATGGCCTTGATCCGGATGAATTCATTCGCCGGGACGGTCCTGAAGCATTCGCTGGGTTGCCCGCCTTGTCTCCTGCCGTATACAGGCTGTCCGCTCTGAAGGCGAAACACGACCTTTCCACGAGGGACGGCAAGCTCGCTTATACCCGGGCAGCCGCGGACATTATCCGCCCCCTGGATCCGCTTGAAAGGGATACCTGTATCCGCGATTTGTCCATCGAAACAGGTTTTTCTTCCGAAGTCATCATGGAACAGATTAACCGGATTTCCGGGAAAAAAGAACCTGATGCGTTGCAGTCGCCTGTTAAAAAATCCACCCGGGTTCGGGGAGGACAGGATGTCTCGCCGCCTGATCTCAGCGCTCAGGAAACGCTGCTTGGATTATTGTCTACCGGGCAAATACCGAAAGATATGGTCAGTAAAAAGGATTTTGAGGATGAGGAGTTGAAATCTATATACAGCGGTCTGGTATCAGGTCTGTCACCGGCCGCTCTGGTTGATACCGCCCCGGATGAAGATTCCCGCTCCCGGTACGTCCGGATCCTTCTTTCCCCGCATGCCGACAACACCGATCAGCTGATTGCCATGGCTCAGCAGTGCCTGATCCGGATTCGCCGTGCTTCGCTGCAAAAGCAGTATGACGACCTCATGAAAAAAATCTCGCTTCTTCCTTCAGATGATCCTGAAGCAACCTCTTGCCTCCTGCAGGCTCAGGAAGTTCAGAACAAGCTGAAAGCGCTTTAAGCGCATGCCCCCGTATCATTGTTATTGTTGTCCGTAAACCCGACCTGTCAATCCGGAAGGAGAGGATTTCCCTTGTCGCTTCTTTCACCTGAAATCAAGCAGGCCCGTCTGAATGACCTCTACGAATATGGCAAATCCAAAGGGATAATGACATATAAGGAAATCATGGACCGCCTGATGGAACTTGAAATGGATCCGGACCAGCTGGATCATGTTCTTGAAACGCTTGAAGCCTACGGCGTTTCCGTTGTGAACGAGCTGCCTGACGCCACCGGTACTCCCGCCGATACCGCCGGCGAAGCTGAAGTTTCTGCGGAAGACCCGGCTGTTGCCGACGCGCTGGATCTGTCTGTGCCTGAAGGCATCAGCGTGGATGATCCGGTTCGCATGTATCTGAAAGAAATCGGCAAGGTTCCGCTGCTGACCGCGGATGAGGAAATTGAAATTGCCAAGCGCCTGGAAGAAGGCGATGAAAGCGCCAAACAGAAACTGGCTGAGGCGAACCTTCGGCTCGTCGTATCGATTGCGAAAAGATACGTCGGACGCGGCATGCTTTTTCTCGATCTGATTCAGGAAGGAAACCTCGGCCTGATTAAAGCGGTTGAAAAATTCGATTACCGTAAGGGCTTTAAATTTTCCACCTATGCAACCTGGTGGATTCGCCAGGCCATCACCCGGGCCATTGCGGATCAGGCGCGGACAATCCGCATCCCGGTTCACATGGTTGAGACAATCAACAAACTGATCCGCGTTTCCCGTCAGCTGCTGCAGGAATACGGCCGTGAACCCACGCCGGAGGAAATCGCACGCGAAATGGGGATTTCCGAAGCAAAAGTCCGTGAAATCATTAAAATCGCCCAGGAACCCGTATCTCTTGAAACGCCGATCGGCGAGGAAGAGGATTCCCATCTGGGTGACTTTATTCCCGATGATGACGCTCCCGCCCCCGCCGAAGCCGCTTCCTTTACCCTGATGAAAGAACAGCTGATGGATGTGCTCGATACGCTGACTCCCCGGGAGGAAAAAGTGCTGCGCCTGCGCTTCGGCCTGGATGACGGCCATCAGAGAACACTCGAAGAAGTCGGCAAGGAATTTAATGTTACCCGGGAAAGAATTCGCCAGATCGAAGCGAAGGCTTTACGGAAACTGCGTCATCCTTCCCGCAGCAAAAAGCTACGGGATTACCTGGATTGATGGGTACGCGTACCGTACGGCTGGATTCACGTCTCTCCCTTGTTTTTGATTTGTATGACGAATGTAATCTGGCAGCTGATATCGGAACCGATCATGCCCGTTTGCCGGCCGCGCTGATACAGTGCGGCCGCTGTCAGCATATGATCCTGACAGATATCAGTCCGGATGCGTTGAATAACGCGCGTTCTGAAATAATCCGCTGCGGACTGTCGGAACGTTGCGAACTCCGGAATGGTGACGGTTTATCGCCGTTGAAGAAATCCGAAAAATGCCGGATGATATCGATTACCGGGATGGGCGGACGGACAATCCGGGATATTCTGTTGTCGGGACAGGATAAACTGAACAGGGCGTCGTTGATTCTTTCGGCGCATACAGACTGGCATCTGATCCGCCGGGCCGTACATGATATCGGGTATTTCCTTGACCGGGAAGAGCCCTGCTTTGATGCCGGGCGTTATTATCTGGTAATTCGTGCCAGGCCCGGTATTGAAGACCTGACCGATCAGGAAGTCAGGATGGGCAAGCCGCTCTTCAGATCATCTTCTCCTGTTTTGATCCCCTTCCTGCTGCGTCGGAAAGAAATCCTGTCTGTTCAGCTTTCCGGCCTGTTTTCCGCTGTTCAGCCTGATGATGCCGCTATTTCTTTGCTGCAGTCGGATATATGTTTCCTGGATCGGATGATTGATCGGCTCAGAAGCAAGGAGGATTTCGAATGACTGTTGCTGATATTTTTCGCTTGATTGATTCCGTTGCCCCTTTTTCTTCACAGGAGGGATGGGATAATTCCGGATTGATTGTCGGTTCGCTTTCCGCCCCGGTTTCCGGTATCCTTTTCGCGCTGGATGCAACAGAACCGGTCATCCGTGAGGCGTGCCGCGTGGGCGCATCTCTGATTGTCACCCATCACCCGCTCATGATTTCCCCGCGCCGCAGCATAACCGATGATAATGCGGAAGGAAGGCTGATCGGAAGCCTGATTCGCAACGGAATATCGTTGATCGCTGCGCATACGAACCTGGATCGGGCCCCGGGAGGAATCAACGACACGCTGGCACGTCTCTGCGGAATCAGTGTTTTTTCCGGTGACGGTTTCTTCCGTTCAGGTCTTCTGCCGGATCCCGTTCAGGTCAGCGACTATTCATCATTTCTCGCCGGTAGCCTTTCGGCATCCGTGCGAGTGATGGGTCCTTCGGATCCTTTCATTCAGAAAATCGGGTTATCTTCCGGCGGCGGAGGAGACGCCTGGCAGGAAGCAGCTCTGACCGGTTGCGACGCATTTGTCACCGGTGAAATGAAACATCATCTGGCGCTTTCCGCTGCCGACGCCGGACTTGTTGTACTGGAATGCGGGCATTTTGCGACAGAAGAACCCGGTATCCGCGCGTTTGCCGAAACTTTACAAAAAGAGATCAATAGGATAAAATATAATATAGGGGTTTATGTATCTGAAATCCCTGCCTATTCTTTTTCTCAGCAACCGTGACAGGCGGGTTAACCTGTCGGAAGGAGGCCCCTGATGGACAGATTTGAAGCGCTTTGGCTTTATCAGGTCGAAGATATGAAAGCGGATTCTATCGCGAACGCGATCCGCCGCTCCCCGACCCGCCAGAAGCTCGAAAAAACCAGAGATTTGATTCTGGATCGTCAGAAGCAGTACAAGCAGATTGAAAGTGATATCACCGCGATGGTGGACCGGAAAGATATTATTGTTCAGGCGCTGGACCATGCCCGCGTTCAGCTGGATCAGCTGAAATCCCGGTTTGACGCCAATCCCCCGCAGTCCGCGGAAGAAGTTCGTACGATGATTGCGGAAGTCGGGAGATGCCGTGATACAATCCGTCAGTACGAGATGGAAATCAACCGGATCGCAAAGGAATCCGCAGCGAACGACAAGCTTCAGCGCAGCGTCCGCGTGGAAGCGGCAAATGCCAAAAAAGCGTTCGATCAGCTGAAGGCGGATTATGAGGAAGAATCCAAAAGTGTCAAATCGGAACTGGATGCCCAGCGCGCCAGGGCCAAAGAATTGGAAAGCGCGGTGGAACCCGCTTTGCTGGATGAATACAACACCATTAAACGTCGTATTTCACCGCCGGTAGCGCGGCTGACGTATGGACAGTGTTCCGGCTGCAACACTTCCCTTCCCTCTGCTACGCTTTCAAAAATCAAAGGCGGCGCTCTTGTTGAATGTGAGACCTGCGGCCGGATGATTATCCAGTAAACAGATCAGATGATTTAAGCCCTCCGTTCATCGGAACGGAGGGCTTCGTCTGTCTTGCTTTACCGGATGATTTACAGTTTATTCAGATAAATGACTTCCATGTTATCCGGACAGCTGATGAACGCGCTTTCATCAATCGTTACGCTGGTTGACGGCACGGTTACCCTTTCCAGCTCTGTACAGGTATGGAAAGCGCATGAGCCGATGGATTTCAGGTTTTCCCCGAATTCAATTTCTTTCAGCGCGTAGCATCCGAGAAACGCCATTTCTCCGACTGATTCCAGCGAATCGGGTACCTGGACATAATCCAGCATATAGCATGCCGCGAAGCACTGATCGCCGAACATGACAACGCCTTCCGGAACGATCACGGTCTGAAGATTGATGCACATGAAAAACGCCTGTTTCCCGATGGCGACAACGCCGTCCGGGACTTCAACCGTTCTGATGAAACTCTTATTTTCAAATGTATGGTCGCCGATGATCTTAACCGGATATCCGCCCAGCGATGAGGGGACGACGACATCCGTGCTGCTTCCCTTGTACAGGCTGGTAATACAGTACGTATTATCTTCGGAAACATAATATGCGTAATCGCCGTCTGTCTTCAGGTCTGGATCGTTATACCCGGAAATTTCACTCATTCTCTGGACTTTTTCTTTATATTCCGCCGTGCTCTGATCGGCAACCTGGTCACTTCCGGTTCCGTCTCCGTTTTCTTCAAGCGCTTCCAGGTATTCTTCTTCGGTTCCGACGTCATCAAAATCGGCGAAATCTTCATAATCCTCGAAATCGTCGCACTCTTCAAAATCATCCAGATCGTCAAATTCAATGCCGTCACCGGCAAATTCATCCTCGTCCCAGTCTTCAGCCCCGGCAAAGGTCATGACGAAAACGAAAACGAAAGCGAGAACGATGATGATGATACGCTTTTTCATCATGATCCCCTCCCGTCTTCATTCATTCTATACCAAATTATATTATATGTAACTCTCAGATAAAAATCAACTGATTTCTTGTAATTATCCGGATGTTTTGCCCCTTCTTTTGATCCTGTATCATCTGTTTTCTTTCCTGTTTCAAAGCAGGATGGTTTTACTTGACGAAATGCGTTTATTATGTTATTTTGTTTATGAAAACGTTACCGATACCGTTTTCGGTATCCGGTTGAAAGAAGTGTTTTGATGAAAGCTTATACAATTCGTGATATCGCGCGGCTTGCCGGTGTATCTGTCACAACGGTCAGCCGCGTTCTGAACCACCGTCCCGATGTGAATCCGGAAACCCGGCGCCAGGTGGAAAAAATTATTGAGGAAAACCATTTTGTCGGTAATTCGAACGCGCGCGGCCTCAAACAAAACAGTGAAGTAATTGCGATGGTTGTCCGTGGACAGTCAAACCCCTTCCTAAGCGGCCTGGCTGAAGCGATACTGAATCGCGCGTCTTCCCTGCAGGACAGTTTTATTACGGAATATATCGATGAACGGGACGATGAATTTCTGACCGCCCTCCGGATTACCCGCCAGCATACTGTACGCGGTCTCATCTTCGTCGGCAGCCTGATTGATGACAGGGTTCACGCAATTTGCGACCTGGATATTCCCGTCGTTTTCACAACTGTAAATGCGGAATCTTCCGCACTTCGCCGCGCTTCTTCCGTTGCCGTGGACGACCGGATCATGGGCCGTCTCATCGGAGAGGAGCTCCTCTCCCTCGGTCATCGCAGGATTGCGGTCTTTGGTTCAAATCCTGTTGCCGGAGATTCGCTTGCCATGCGTTTTCAGGGGTTCTGCGAAGCTTTCCATGAACACGGTTTGGTGTTTTATCAGCCGGATTACCGGGAAACGCGTTTCTCTTACGACGCAGGTTATGAAACTGCCCGCTCGTTTTTTTCCGAGAATCCGCAGGTCACTGCTCTTTTTGCTATGAGCGACACCGTCGCGGTCGGTGCGATCCGCGCGTTGAATGATCTGGGTAAAAAGGTTCCCGAAGAAATCAGCGTTGTTGGTTTCGACGGTATTGATATCAGCCGGTATACGGTTCCCCGGCTGACTACAGTGGAACAACCGGTGGAAGAAATCGCCCGCCGAAGTGTCAACCTCCTGCTTGATATGATGGAGAACAACGCTTCGCCGCGTCATATCCTTGTCACTGCCGAATTCCGGAAACGGGAATCTGTCTGCCGTGTAAGGGAACCTCAATGATTGATTGCTGAAGGGAGTATGATTGAAATGCGTTCAAGCGGAATACTGATGCACATCTCTTCCCTTCCGTCTCCGGGCGGGATCGGATCTCTCGGCCAGGAAGCATACGATTTTGCTGATTTTCTGCATGCGTCCGGCATGCGGATCTGGCAGGTGCTGCCGGTCGGACCGACCGGATACGGCGAAAGTCCTTATCAGTCCACATCTGTATTTGCCGGTAATCCCCTCCTGATTTCCTGCCGTAAGCTGCGGGATGACGGACTTCTGGCGTACGAAGACGCTGAAGAATTTATCCCCGGATCTGAAGAAAAAGTGGAATATGACAGGGTCCGGGAAAACAAGATGATGCTCCTTCGACGTTGTTTTGACCAGTCTTTCCCTTCCCTCCGGAAGCAGGTTGATGAATTCCGGAAAGGCAACGATTGGGTGGACGATTTTGCGCTTTTTACCGCCGTAAAAGCTCATTTTAATCAGTCGATGTTTTCATCCTGGCCGGATGAAGAGATCCGTCACAGGACACCCGGTGCAATTTTGAAATACCGGAAAATGCTCGGAAATGATATTGATTTCTGTATTTTCTGCCAGTATCTTTTCCGCCGGCAATGGTTTGCTCTGAAAGAATACTGCAACAGCCTCGGTATTTTAATGTTCGGTGATATGCCGATCTATGTTGCTGAAGACTCCGCTGATACCTGGACGCATCCTGAAATATTCCAGCTGGATAAGAACCTGGTTCCGAAACGGATCGCCGGAGTACCGCCTGATTACTTTTCCGCAGACGGCCAGCTCTGGGGAAATCCGCTGTACCGCTGGGGACGTCTTCGCCGCATGGGATACGACTGGTGGATCCGGCGTATGAAAGCGATGTCCATGCTGTATGACATTATCAGGATCGATCATTTTATCGGTTTTGCGAACTATTATTCTGTCCGCAACGGAATGCCGAACGCGCGAAAAGGAAGATGGATTATCGGTCCCGGAAAAAAGCTTTTTATCGTTCTGCGAAAAAACCTGCCGGATATCCGGATTGTCGCTGAAGATCTCGGTTGTGTCAACGCAAGGGTTCAGCGTCTTCTGGACTGGTGCGGTTATCCCGGTATGAAAGTACTGACATTCGGTTTCGATTCGGACAGTTCCAATCCGCACTATATCGGTAATTATCATGAAAACACCGTCGCTTATACCGGTACGCATGATAATAATACAACGCTCGGCTGGGCAAAGTCCGCATCCCCTGAAGCGCTTGCCTTTGCGGAAAAAGAGCTTTCCTTCTCTTCACCGGAGGAAGCTCCGGACGCTTTCATCCGCGCGCTGTTCGCTTCACCCTGCGATACGGTGATTGTTCCGATGCAGGACGTCCTCGGACTGGGTGAATCGGCACGGATGAATTATCCCGGCAGGATCGGGGGCAACTGGCTGTGGCGTATGAATCCGGATGCCGCCACTCCGGATCTGTCTTTGTATCTGTATAAACTGAACAGAAAAACGGACAGGAGGTAATCTCCGATGATGAATGCAACTCAATTGATCCGGGATGCTGAAAGGCGCCTGATGACGGAATGCCATAAAACCCTGGCCGGGGCCTCACCGACCGAACTGCACAATGCAATCTCCGGCGCGGTCATGGATGCGATCTCCCCCCTGTGGAAGAAAAAAGAGGACGAACGTTTTTCCCGGCGGCAGGCATATTACCTTTCGATGGAATTCCTCGTCGGTCGTCTGGTTTTCAACAACCTGTACTGTATGGGTTTACTGGAAGAAATCGGGAATCTGCTGAAGGAAAAAGGTGTCGATATTTCCGTTATGGAAGATATTGAAGACGATGCGTTCGGCAACGGCGGTCTCGGACGGCTTGCCGCCTGTTTCCTTGACAGCGCCGTCACCTGTAATGTGCCTCTGACCGGATACGGTCTCCGTTTCCGCTATGGACTTTTTAAGCAGCGTTTTGTTGATGGTCGCCAGGTGGAAGAACCGGATGACTGGTCCCGTTTCGGGGATCCATGGTCCATCCGTCGTTCTGATGAATCGGTTGTTGTTTCCATGAAAACCGGCGATGTTCTGGCCGTTCCCTATGATATGCCGGTCATCGGATACGATGCGAAAAACGTCGGAACGCTTCGCCTCTGGCAGACGGAAAGTCTTCATGAAATTGATTTTTCGCTGTTCAATCAGCAGGAATACACGAAAGCCGCCGCGGATAAGAATCGTGCCGAGGATATCACAAAATTTCTCTATCCGAACGATACCCGGAAAGAAGGCCGTCAGCTTCGTGTCAAACAGCAGTACGTGCTTGTTTCCGCATCAATGCAGGATATTCTCCGCGGATACCGGAAGCGCCACGGCAGCGATTATTCGTTTTTTTCGAAAGAAACGGCCGCCCAGCTGAACGATACGCATCCCACGATGGCGATTCCGGAACTGATCCGCCTGCTTGGTGAGGACGGCGTATCATTTGAAGACGCGTTCCTGATCGCCAGGGACACATTCGCCTATACCAATCATACCGTCATGCAGGAAGCGCTGGAGAAATGGGATCTCACCCTGCTGAATTCCGTCTGCCCGCAGATCGTTTCCGTGATCCGTCGGATCGACGCCCGGTTTCGGAAAGAAATGAAAAAGCTGAAAAAAGAAATATCCCCTTCTCTCTGTATTATCCTGGACGGCAGGGTACATATGGCGGAACTGGCACTGTACGCTTCGCACGCGGTGAACGGGGTAGCGGAACTCCATTCCGAAATCCTTAAAAACGACGTTTTCGCCGAATGGTACCGGATCTATCCGGAACGTTTCCAGAACAAGACCAACGGCATCACGCAGCGGCGCTGGCTCGGACTCTGCAACCCCGAACTTTGTGGCCTGATTGAAAGTAAAATCGGCACCGGTTTTATGACCGATCTCGATCGGCTGAAAAACCTCATACCAGCAGTCAACAATTCCCTGTGCGAAAAATTCATCGCTGTCAAGAATGAAAAGAAGAAGCAGCTTTGCGATGAAATCCGCCGCAGGGAGGGTATTACGCTTGATCCGTCCATGGTATTTGACGTTCAGATTAAACGTCTCCATGAATACAAGCGCCAGTTTATGAACGCTCTGAGCATTCTGGTAATTTATGATGAAATGAAACGGGGACGGCTGAAGGACCTGCCGCCGGTAGCCTTTATTTTCGGCGCAAAGGCCGCTCCCGGATACGACCGGGCTAAAGCGGTGATTCACTGGATCAACATGATTGCCGAGAAAGTAAACAATGATCCGAAGACCCGGGATCGCATGAAAGTTGTGTTTGTCCAAAACTATAACTGTTCCTGGGCCGAAAAGATTATTCCGGCGGCAGATATCTCCGAACAGATATCCCCGGCCGGAACAGAGGCGTCCGGGACAGGCAACATGAAGCTGATGCTGAACGGTGCCGTAACGCTCGGCACTTTCGACGGTGCCAATGTGGAAATCGTTGAGGAAGCCGGCCGGGATAACAACTATATTTTCGGCGCCACGGTTGAGGAACTTGAAAAGATAAAGGACAGCTATGATCCCAAGAAAATCTATCGGAAAAACGCCCTGTTGCGGCGCGCCCTGGATACGCTGACGGACGGAACGTTTCCGGATGAGGACGGACGACTGAAAGAGCTTCACGACGCGATCCTGGAGGGCGCATCCTGGCATAAGCCGGATCATTACTACGTGATGAAGGATTTTCAGGAATACTATCAGGCAAAACTCCGCGCTGTCCGGGACGCAAAAACGGACGAAGTCGCCTTCGCCCGGAAATGCCTGATTAATGTGGCATGCGCAGGTAAATTCTCTTCCGATCGGACCATCCGCCAATATGCCAGGGAAATCTGGCGGGTATAGAAATTATTGCCAGATATCCGGAGCGGGAACGTCTTCCTGCTCCTTTTTTTCTTTTTCCCGTTTCACGATTATTTTTTCAAGAATAACGGTTCCGATGCCGACGATCAGGAACAGATAGTATGTGAAGAATCGCCATACAAGCAATGCCAGTCCTTTGATATCCTCAACAAATACGCCTGTATAGTACAGCATAAAGAACCCTTCGTTCGTACCGCTGGCGCCGGGCAGCGGCGATCCGCTGGCACTGACGTACAGCAGGCAGCTCAGCGTAAGCACTTCATACCAATGGGTTCCGTGCATTCCGAACGCGTAATACACAAATACGATCGATCCGGTCAGGCCGAGCAGGCTCAGGAAACTGCATGCGAACTGGAGCAGGATCTGCCCGGGCATATGGATCAGGTCAAGCAGTGCTTTGTGATATGTGTCAAGAATGCCGGAAACCTTTTCGATCATCGCGTCCGGCTTTTTGATCAGACGGATTTTGGCCAGGATACGTACCAGCCAGTTCAGGATTCCCTGAACCCAGTTTCGTTTGAATGCGGCAAACAGAACCAGCGGTACCGCGCCGAAGTTCAGCAGCCATCCGAACCGTACAACCCACATGGCGCCTTGGAGCTGCTGATATACAAATTCCCTGTTCATCAGGAAAAGCACCAGGCTCATGGCGGATATCATAAACTGGTTCGTAATAAACCGGATCGTGACAGCCATCGTACCGTATCCGACCGGAACGCCGGCCTTCCGCATGGAATTTACCTGCATCGGCTGTCCGCCTGCGGCGCTTGGGGTAATGTTGCTGTAATAGAAGCCGATGAGGGCAACGTTGATTGCCCGGCCGATACTGATTTTGAAGCCTGCCCTTCGCAGATAAAACCAGTAATTGAATCCGTCAAATACCGTATATGCCAGCCAGCAGAAGAAAACGCAGGTCAGCCACCACAGATTCATCTGCGAAAAAGCGTCGCCGATCTCCGACAGTTCCTGATTTCTGAGCGCAAGATAAATAACAGCGGAAATGGAAAGAACAATGAACAGAATACTCAGAATTTTCTTGAGATTCAGTTTCATGCCTTCCTCCTGATTCCATCCGTCCGTTTTGATCGTGAATAACGATCTCGCTGCAAAATTACTCAAAGATTATTTTACTGCATTTCCGGATTTGTGTCCAGTTTTTTGAACTGAAATCCGGAAAAATCAAAGTCGCTGCCCGGCAGGAATACAAACGAGACGGTACATTTTCCCCCCGGCACACGGACAGGAAACGCTTGTCTGAATTCGCCATTCCCTCTGAAATCTGCAATTTCCGTAACCGTATTACCGTCAGCTCCGGTCATCCGGATTGTAATGGCATTGACGGAAAGCGGTGTATGTCCGCTTATTTCCAGTTCTGCTTTCTCTTCCGCGCCAAAATCCATTTCTTCAAACGTCAGCGTAACGTTATTGCCGATTTTCCGGACTGTTCGTCCTTCCGGAAGAAATGAATCTCCGTATATCCGATCGGCGTCACCGGCGTACATCGGAAGGAAAGCCCGGCTTTGTCTTTCAAAGGAGAACCCTTTCATGTGGACTTTTTGCTTCATGCGGAAGCACAGCGTTTTTACGCCGGTTAGTCTCTCGGACAGAAGATATGTTTCATCCTGGTAAACATTCCAGATGCTGGGTTTCTGATAATGAAGCGTACCGATCAGCCGGCCTTCTTTATCCGGTTCTCCGTCAAACAATTCAATTTCATAGGGATGACTGTCCAGGGCAAAAACCGAAACCGTCAACCGGTCGGAACCGGCTTTTCCGAAATCAATTTTTGAAAAACCGGCCATACTTTCTTTTTCACGGTCAAATGCTATTCCCTTTTCGTTCCCGGTGCCGATTTCACCGGTATGCAGGTCGTACAGGCCGGCGGAAACGAAAGAATACGGATCGATCGCCGGTTTTCCGATTCCTGTCGCGGAGATTTCAATCTGGCTGATCAGATCCGGATGAGCGTCGTTTTCCCCCGTCATTGCGCGGAGATAAAATTTTCCGTCGCCTGCGGCGGAAACAATGACTGTCCCGTGATTTTCCTGAACCTTCGCGAAAGGCGTTTCGATTCCGGCGGCGTTTGTCACCTGCCAGGCAATCGGTTGCTCGTCAGCGTCGGCCGGTACCCGTTTCCATAAAATCGATGTTTCCGGATGCTCGCGGGTCAGCAAGGTGGCGTCCAGGGACTGAAGCTCAATCTTGCGAACAGGTCGCTGATCCCGTAATCCTTTTTCGGGAATCCGCATGATCCTGGAATAACCCGCTTTGATATCGCAAGCTTTTACCGGTATGATCAGTTCGGCTTTTTTACCGTCTGTGCTTTCGGCGCATATACGGACATCCTGCTTTTCACCGGTGGAACCGATGATGGCCAGCAGTTTTCCGCCGAACAATCTCCGGTCCCCCGATTTGTAGCCGTCAGTATCCGTGGAATCCCCGTTATCCGTTCCCATCAGGCAGCCGCCTCCGGTCACGGTGATATGTACGCGGTCACGGGCGTTTTCGACCGGATTGCCATGGCGGTCCGCGGCGCTGACCGTAACAAAGGCGATATCATAACAGTCGGATAGAATTGCTTCATCTTCGGATGTAAGCACAAGGTGATCCGTATCCTCCGGTGTGATCCTGGTTGTTTCCGTCACTTTGTTCCCGTTCGTGTCATATCCGGCTGCGGTCAGTCTTCCGGGTATATATGGTATCTTCCAGATCGGAAGACACCGTTCCGGATCGAATATATTCACTTTTTTCCGGCCGAATGATTTCCCGTTCAGGAAAAGTTCAGCTTCCGCGCAGTTCGTCATAACAGGAACATCGATCATCTGCCCGGGGTTCCAGTCCCAGATGACGCCGATATGCAGTGTCGGCGCTTTGTTCCACGCGCTCCTGAAAAGATAGTACGAATCCTTCGGGTAACACGCGGTATCTGCCTGCCCGAAATAACAAGAACGGGTATGGTAGGGTGTCGGTTCACCGATATAATCGATTCCGCTCCAGATAAACTGGCCCATACTGTAGGGACAGTTCAGGTCGTCTGTAATCATTTTCCTCAGATCAAGCGCGCCCCAGCTCGTATTGCTGTTGCCCAGTGCGGAACACTGAAGATCCGCTTCGCTCATCACGCTTTGCTCGATCGGGAAATGATATATATTCCGGCTGGAAAGAACGCTGGCGGTTTCACTTCCGTATATGATCCAGTCTGGATGTTCCCTGTGATGCTGTTCATATAGTTTTTCGCCGTAATTGTATCCGGCGACCTTGACGATATCCGCGCATCGCTGTCCGCCCTCCCATGGCATATAATTGCATCCGAACGTGACGGCAGCATGACGGGCCGGATCGTTTTTTTCCACTTGTTCCTTCAGCATGCGGGTAATTTCTGTTCCGCGTAAATCCGCGTGCATATCATATATTTCGTTTCCGATTGACCACATAATCACACTCGGATGGCACCGGTCGCGACGGATCCATGATGATACGTCTTCTTCTTCATGTTCCGGGAAAAAGCGGGCATAGTCATATTGTGTTTTGGGTCTTTCCCACATATCGAATGCTTCGTCAATCACCAGGATTCCCATTTCATCGCACAAATTCAGCAGTTTTTCGGCTGGCGGATTATGGCTGGTGCGCAGCGCGTTGACACCCATGTTTTTCATCAGTTTCAGCTGCCTTTTCGCGGCCTTCTCGTGAAAGGCGGCACCCAATGCGCCGAGATCGTGATGCAGGCACACGCCATGCAGTTTGACGGATTCATGATTCAGGTAGAATCCGGTATCGGGATCAAATCGGGTCACCCGCAGGCCGAATTTCAAGACTCCGGTCTGTTTTCCGTATCGCCAGGCCAGGCGGTACAACTGCGGATGATCCGGGGACCAGTCGGCAGCTTCCGGCAGGAATATCTCTGTTATGATTGTGTTCTTTTCGCTGCAGGTGTTCCCCGCAGCAAGCTCCCGCCCGTTATCGTCAAGTACGCGCCACGAAAACAGAACATGGTCTTTTCCCGACGTTTCGGCGCTCAGCTTCATTCGCCATCCGTCCTGGTTTTTTCTTTCGGAAACCGCAAAACTATAGGGAACGATATGCTCCCCGGGAAGAAGGATAAGCGTCACGTCGCGGAATATCCCGCTTCCGGAATACCATCTGGAATTCGGACTCTTGTGGCGGATATGAACGAGCACCTCGTTTTTCCCTTCCCGGACAGCCTTGCTCATATCCACCGTAAAAGCGGTATATCCATAGGCGTGCGAACAAATCACAGACCCGTTGATCCAGATGTCGCAGTCCATATATACGCCGTCAAAACGCAGAAGGCATACGGGAAGATGGTCCCGGGCCAGTTCCACTTCCCGGAAGTACCATGCGTCCGCGGATTCATACAGATCATTTTCCTGCCATATCAGCCAGTCATGCGGCAGATCCACGTCCTGCCATCCGTCTGGTTCCATGGCTTCTTCGATTGTGCTTCCGGCATGCGCCTTTTTGAATTTCCATTGATCGTTGATCAGCTGATCCATGTACGGATACCTCCGGATATTATTTATCGCACTTCCCTTTTCAGGCTCCGGCCCATCAGATCCCGAACGATCCGACCGGGTTCTGCGTCTTCCTCAACAACGCGGCGGACCGCGTCGATCAGCGGCATGTCCATATGGTACTGCCTGCAGAGACTGACAGCTGCCGGCAGCGCGTTGATCCCTTCCACGACCATTCCGATTTTACCGATCGCTTCTTTAACGGGAACTCCCTGTCCGATCAGGATTCCGCAGCGATTGTTTCTTGAGTGGTTGCTCGTTGCGGTCACAATCAGGTCCCCGATTCCGGCAAGGCCGAAAAATGTACGTTCCTCGCATCCCATGGCAAGCCCCAGCCGGCGGATTTCCTCCATCCCGCGGGTAATCATTGCCGCCCGTGTATTATCGCCGTAGCCGAGTCCGCAGGATATACCGACGGCCAGCGCCTCAACATTTTTCAGTGCGCCGCATATCTGCACGCCGCGGATATCGGGATTTGTATATGGACGGATGCACGTCCCTTCAAACAGTTTCTGGACATGAACAGCCTCCGCTTCCGGACCGGCCGCCACAATCAGCGTCGGCAGATCCTGGGCGACCTCTTCCGCATGGGTCGGCCCGCTGATGGCCGTAATGCGGGGACGGCTGATACCGGCGCGGTTCAGTTCGTCACAGATCACTTCGGACAATGTCATCAGCGTCTCGCGTTCTATTCCCTTGGATGCGTTTACCCAGATCGGATGATTCCGGATAAGCGGTGCAAAAAGGCGAATCGTTTCCCGCATATAAACGGACGGCACGGCGCAGATGATAACATCCGCTTCGAGGATGGCTGATTCAGGATCCGAAGTAAAGTCGATTCCGTCCGGAATCCGGATGCCGGGGAGATTCGGGGCATGCCGTGTTTCATGGAGACTCCGGCACTCTTCCGGGAACTTGCTCCATACGGTAACCCGGTGACCGTTCAGGAACAGCACCCGTGAAAGGGCAATCCCCCACGTGCCGGATCCGAGGATTGTGATATTCATTGCGCTTTCCCCTTCCGTTCCGCCGTATATTCGAGATGGAGTTCATTCGTGGAAGCGTAGGTTCCCTGAAAATCCAGCTGGTACTTCAGGTGTACCGAACCTTTGTCCGGTCCGATCATGCAGTTGACATCCCGGGCAAAAACGCCCATGTTCATATCTCCGTAGGGCGTCTGGTATACGCTTTCATAGCGCTGCTGCGGGACGAAAACCATGGTGTTTGTCACATCGCCGCGCCGCGTCATGGTGACCCGGCTTTTTGCCATTTCGAGAGAAACCGTCGCGGTCATTGTTTCACCGCTGTCTTCATCGTGAAGTGCTTCCGTATACCGGATAATAGCCTCTCCGTTAGGAAGCATCGAAAGGCTTCCCCGGGTCATGAACTGAACAGGGTAATCGGGTGCCTGGTCATATCGGGCAGTGGCCAGCAGATTAATCAGGACCGGCTTGTTTTCAGCCATTTTCACGGCGCCTCCTTTCGGTAAACAGATCCATATTCAGTTTACATCGCTTCCGGGTCCTTTGCAAGGATGAATCTTTCACCGATGCTGACGCTTGCCTTTTTGTGCGGGGGGCAGTATGATGACACTGATCAATGATTCCGGAGGTTTTTATGCGGCTGGAAGCATTCGCCAAAATCAACTGGTCTCTCGATATTGTCGGTGTCAGGGAAGACGGTTATCACCTGATGGATATGGTGATGCAGCCTGTTTCCCTGTCAGATGAGATTACCCTGGTTCCGTCGCACGGCATAGCGATTACAGCCGGCGGTCCGGTCCGCTGCCGTGCCGATGATACAAATCTTGCTTACCGGGCAGCGTATGCGTTCAGGGAAGCGGCCGGTATCAGTTCAGGCGTGTCCATCCACCTGCATAAACGGATTCCGATCGGAGCCGGAATGGGAGGCGGAAGCGCCGATGCTGCCGCGGTGCTCTTCGGCCTGAATCGCCTCTGGAATACGAACTTTTCCGCGGATGCGCTTGAAAAAATCGGCCTTTCACTCGGAGCTGACGTGCCCTTTTGCCTTAGGGGCGGATTGACGAGAACCACCGGAATCGGCGAGATATTGGAAAATCATTTCAGTAAAAGCAATTACTGGCTTCTGGTATTTCAGCCCTGCCGCGGACTGAGCACGCGGGAAATCTTTTCATCATGGAAACAGGACCATATTGTACGTCCGGATACACAGGCTGTTCTTTCGGCTTTGGAAAAAGGGCTTCCCGAACAACTGGGCCGTTCGATCGGAAATGTGCTTGAACCTATATCCATTCAGCGGTGTCCGGAAATCCTTGAAGCAAAAGAAGCATTGCTGGGCGCAGGAGCCCGCGCGGCTGCGATGACCGGCAGCGGAAGCGCTGTTTTCGGCTTGTTCCGTTCACAGGCGCACGCCCGGCAGGCGGCGGATATCATTTCCCGCCGTTGGAAAAAGATTCATATCTGCCATACGCAATCCGACAGCATTCGCATATTGGAGGAATGATTTCCAGATGAAAAAAACGCTTGGATGCATCCGGAAAGCGGACACAGATTTCGGTATGATTGAAAACGGGGACAGAATTGCTGTCGGCGTATCCGGCGGTAAAGATTCCCTTCTTCTGCTTCATGCGCTTTCTCTTTACCGCAAATTTTCACATAAGGATTTTTCACTGCAGGCCGTGACGGTATCGCTCGGTCTTGAGCCGTTTGACCTCAGCGGCGTCCGGACGCTCTGTGCGGATCTCGATGTCCCGTACATTGTAAAGGAAACGCAGATCGGGGATATCATTTTCAATTACCGCCGTGAAAAAAACCCATGCGCCTTATGTGCGAAAATGCGCCGTGCCGTACTGGCAAACACATGTGTCGAAAACAGGTGCACCAAGCTTGCGCTCGGCCATCACAGGGAAGACGCGATTGAAACACTTCTGATGTCACTTTTCTATGAAGGACGATTTCATACTTTTCATCCGAAAACAAAGATGAGCCGCACCGGCGTTACGGTCATTCGTCCGCTGATCTATCTGCCGGAAAGCCATGTGCGCCATATGGACAGGATACTCTCCCTCCCGGTCGTTGCTTCTCCGTGTCCTGTCAACGGGAAAACCGTCCGCGCGGATATGGAAGAACTGATCCGACAGATGAAAAAGCGTTTTCCCGATGCTCCGGAACGCTTTCTCCACGCGCTTCAGCATGAGCCCTACGATTTATGGCAAAAGGACAGCTGACGATATGTGTTTTTCATGGCCGGGTATTACTTTTTTCTTTATTTTCTTGCTTGATTATGATATAATATATTGATTTTTTTATTGAGGAGACTTGGTTGTGGCTAAGAGTGGCAAGAATTACAATGGCAAGTCCGGCGGTGCCGGCTTCCTGATAACGCTCGGTATTGCTTTCCTGATTTCACACAGCCTGCCCGCGGTGCTTATCGGCGCGGTAATCGGTGCCGGCGTCGCCGCGGTCACAGGGATCATGGGCAGCAAGCTGGATACGACGACGCATAATAAACGGGATATCGAGCTTCAGCAGCTCGAAGAGGAACGCAGGCGCCAGGAGGAAGAACGCAAACGCCGTGAAGCGGCATCCCGTATCCCGCTGACCGGTGATGAAACGGCGGATGCCGTCATTATAAAAGGCCAGGAGATGCTCAGGACGATCCAGACGGAAAACGCGATGATTCCGGATCAGACGTTGTCCGCACAGATGGATACGCTGGCTGAGAAATGCAGGCAGATTTTCCGTACGGTATACGAGTCCCCTTCCAAAGCGCCGCAGGTTCGCAAATTCATGAATTATTATCTCCCGACGACGCTGAAAATGCTTGCGAATTACCGTACCATGCAGCAGCGTGGTGTATCATATCAGGAAATGAACCAGGCGCGTGATACTGCCGTTCGCGGCATGAACATGGTGCTGACCGCCTGCCAGAAGCAGATTGACAACCTGCACAAGGAAAACATGCTGGATATCTCCACCGATATTGACGTAATGGAACAGATGCTCAAACGTGACGGCTACACGGAAAATGAAATTACCGGCAATAAGGATATCACTGCAAATCAGCAGACGTATACGTCATCCGCTCCCGTGATGGATTTCCCGCTGGAAAAGGAGGATCCTTCTTTCCCTTCCTCTTCTTCCGCACGGCGTGAATTTTAATTATTTGAAGGAGGAACCTGACATGTCTGAAACCGGACCGATTCTTCAACTGACGCCCGCTCCCGCCGCACCCGACCCGGAACTCCCGGCTTCCGATGCTTCCAGTATCCAGCAGACGACGGCCGAGAAGGAAGCCGCCCCCGGCGTTGTGGGCCCCATGCTGGATGAAAGCCAGCTGACTGACGCGGAGAAAAAAGCGATAGATGACTTTATCCAGAAAGTGGATGTGACCAATCCGGACCATGTCCTTCTGTTCGGAGCCGATGCTCAGAAGCGTATCGCTGATTTTTCCCAGTCGGCGCTGGATGCTGTCAAAACCCAGGATACCGGCGAGGTCGGCAATATGCTGGTAAATCTGGTTGCCGAGCTGAAAGGATTCCAGAAAGACACGGAAGAACCGAAAGGACTGGCCAAGCTTTTCTCCAAGGGTGAGGATAAAATTACCAAGATGAAAGCGCGTTACAGCAAGGTTTCCACCAACGTGGAAAGCATTGCCGGTTCTCTTGAATCCTATCAGACGCAGCTCCTCAAGGATGTTGCCATGTTCGATCGCCTTTACGACCAGAACAACGAATATTTCCATCAGCTGACGCTCTATATTATTGCCGGCGATAAAAAACTGGCCCAGGTCAGGAACACAACGCTGAAGGAATTGCGTGAAAAGGCAGCCCTGAGCCAGGATGCGATGGACGCCCAGAAGGCGAATGACCTTGCCGCCCAGTGCGACCGTTTTGAGAAGAAGCTATACGATCTGAAACTGACCCGGCAGGTTTCCATCCAGATGGCACCGCAGATTCGTCTGCTGCAGAACAACGACAGTCTCCTGGTCGAACGGATCCAGTCCACGCTGTCCAACACGCTTCCCCTCTGGAAAAGCCAGATGGTCCTGGCCCTGGGTATGCATCACTCCCAGCAGGCGCTTCAGGCACAGACCGCTGTCACGAACATGACCAATGAGCTCCTCAAGAAAAACGCTGAGGCGCTGAAGATGGGAACCATTGCGACAGCCCGTGAGGCGGAGCGCGGTATCATTGATATCGAGACGCTTGTGCAGACGAACCAGGATCTGATCGATACCATCAACGAAGTGATGAACATCCAGTCACAGGGACGCGCAAAACGGATGGAAGCGGAAAAGACCCTCTACAACATGGAAGCGGAACTGAAAAAGAAGCTGCTCTCCTCAAATCTCTGATTTCTCTGGATTTCACGGCCCGGCACGGAAGTCTGCCGGGCCGATCCTTTCATCATGAGGTGGTTCCATGCGTGTGATTGGGCTGACAGGCAGCATCGCCTGTGGCAAATCAACCATCAGCCGGTATCTGCTTTCCCTCGGATTCCCGGTTGTGGACGGGGATCAGATTTCCCGTGAGCTGACGGCTCCCGGCAGTCCGGTACTGGGTGAAATCAGGCACAATTTCGGCGAACGTTATATCAATGAAAACGGGAACCTGAACCGTCGTGCGCTCGGAGCGCTGATATTTCAGGATGAGCATGCCCGCAGTCGTCTGGATGCCGTGATGGCGCCGCATCTGAAACGTGCCACAAATGAAAAAATCGAACAGCATCGGAACGAAGGGGCGGCTCTCTGCTTTCTTGACATGCCGTTACTGTTTGAAAAAGGGTACGACCGCTTGTGCGAATCAGTCTGGACTGTTTGGCTTCCGGAAGATATTCAGCTTTCCCGCCTGATGGCGCGGGATCATCTGTCGGAGGAGGACGCACTGAAGCGGATCCGTTCCGTGATGTCGTCGGATGAAAAAGCCTCCCGTGCCAGTTTTGTGATTGATAATTCCGGGCCGGTACGTCATACGCTGTCGGTGGTGGATCGCCTTCTGCAGTATGAATTGAATCCCTCTTCTTCTCCGGATCCGGCTGGAAATGCGCCGGTTTACCGCCGCCGCTCTTTACCGCCATCTTCTGTTTCTCCGGAGGCGCAGGCTGCCGAACGTGCTCCGGAAGTAATGGAGCGTCCCGCGGCTGCAAAACGTCAGGCCTCCCGGCGAAAAACCGAATGGCAGGCTCCCTTATGGATAAGGATCACGCTGGTTGCTTCGTCGGCAGTCCTCGCGGTCAGTATTATCTCGTTTTTCATCATGAGGGGTTATCTTGACCGGCAGAGGAAAGAACGCGAAGATAATCAGCTTGAGATCCTTGATCACTATTTCGTAAAAATCAACACGGATTACAATCATTATGTGTATCGTTTTTCGGAAGAATATAAGGATTTGATTTTGACGTATGCGGCCGAATATAATCTTGATCCTGCTTTTGTCGCCGCGGTGATTATGAATGAAAGTACTTTCCGTGCGGAAGTGGAATCCCCGGTCGGTGCGCGGGGGCTGATGCAGCTGATGCCCGACACTGCCGAATGGATCGCCGGAAAGCTGAAAATACAGGGGTATTCCTTTGAAATGATGAAAAAACCAGAGGTCAACATCCGCTTTGGCTGCTGGTATTTGAATTATCTCTGCGGTCTGTACGACGGTGATCTGAACTGTGTGATCAGCGCGTATCATGCAGGTCCCGGTACGGTAAATATCTGGCTGATGAACCCGTCCGTCAGTGATGACAGCAAAACATTCCGGCTGGATCGTTTGCCTGAAGGAGAAACGAAAACATACGCTGAAAGGGTGACCCGCGACTATGGCATCTACAAAATATTATGGAATACGGATGATTCGTCTGGCAGCATTGCTGACAGCACTGGCGGTGCTGTTGTCCGGAGCCGCCCTGTCTGAAACAATCAGCGATAATATCGTGTTTGGCATACAGAGCAGTAAAACGTTGCTGATCCGTCCCTTTGAGCCTGTGGAACGCGATATGCTTTCTGTTTATAATCTGGTCTATGAAAGCCTGATCAGGATTGACGACGAATATTTGCCGCAGGGATGTCTGGCCGAAAGCTGGGAAGTATCTTCGGACGGAAAAGTGTGGACGTTCCATCTTCGCGAAGACGTGAATTTTTCGGACGGTTCCCCGCTGACTGCCTCGGATGTCGTGGCGTCGGCAAATTATATCCTTGATAAGGCAAAGGATGAGAATACTACCGATCACGGGTTTTACAGCAATATGAAATATTTCGTTTCCTCGATTTCAGCCAGGGACGATCATACCGTAACCGTCAAGACGCCGAACGGCCGTAAATATTTCGGTTTGCTGTATGCGATGACGTTCCCGGTTGTCCCGGCCGCAATGGTTGGATCTGACAATCCGCTCGGAACGGGCCCGTATGTGATTGCTGAATTCCGCGCGGGGCAGCAGATGTGGCTGACCGCCAATACCGGATGGTGGCAGCCTCAGCCTCAGGTCAAGGATATTACTTTCAATTTCCACGCTACTGCCCGTGATCTGGTAAACAGCTATGAATATGCGCTTGTCGATGCGGCATATACCCGTTCCATTGCCGGTGCGCAGTATAAATCAGGCACCTCCTCCCTGACGATGAGTTACAGGACCAACCAGCTGGAATGCCTGCTGATGAATAACTCATCCCCGGAACTGACGCTGGAAGTACGGAAAGCGATCCGTTTTCTGATCGACAGAAGCAAAATAATCTCAAACGTTTATTCCGGTCTCGCGAAAGAAACCAATTTCCCGTTCTTTCCGGGAACATGGATGTATAACGAAGGACTCGACAAGGAATTCTACAAAGATGTGGAGGAAGCGCGCCGCCTGCTTGAGGAGGCGGGTTGGGAGGATTCGGACGAGAACGGTATTCTGGACAAGCTGAACAGCAAGGGTGAACTTCGGAATCTGAGCCTGCGCTTCTATTATTATGAAGAACCCGATAATGATGTCCGCGCGGAAGCGGTCAATCTGATTGTTGATGCGCTGGCCGAAGTCGGTATCGCGTGCCGTGTGGAACCGATGACGATGGCCAATATGAAAGCAAAGCTCGAAGCCGGTTCTTTTGATCTCGCGCTTGCTTCTTATGCGATGGATGTATGTCCCGATCCGGGATTCATGCTCATGTCGGTCAATGTGCGTGCCGGTAATTATTCACGGTATAAGAGCAGCAGGATGGACGATCTTTGCGATGCCCTCCGAACAAAAGTTACCCAGGAAGACTACCGGCAGGCGCTGATGAATATCCAGAACCAGTTTTATCAGGATTGTCCTTTTATCTGCCTGTACTGGCGAATGGGAAACGTGATTACCCGATATATGTATACTACCTGCAGGGACGTCCGGGAATATGAACTTTTGCGGGGAATCGAATCCTATACCGTCCGCTGATATTCAGCCGGAATAATGACAGAAAGGAAAGAAACTGCATGGATTGGATAGAAATCATTGTACACACCACGTCTTCCGGGTCTGATTTTATCTCCGGCATGTTGATGGATCATGGTATTTCAGGTACGATGATCGTGGATCGCGCTGATATTCCGGATCCCGGCCGTCCGCACGGTTACTGGGAAATTGTGGATCCGAAGCTGCTGGATTCCATGCCGCCGGACGTGGAAGTGCATGCATGGATCGAGGAAAGCACTGATTCATCGTCATTGCTGTCGGATCTTCGGAAAAACCTGGATCTTGTCAGATCATCGCATCCGGAATACGGTACGCTCATAATGGACAGGCGCTCCGTTTCCGACAATGAATGGACTGATGTCTGGAAAAAGTATTACAAGCCTTTTTATGCGGCGGATCATCTCGTAGTAAAACCGACCTGGGAAGATTTCTCTCCCGCGCCGGGCGACAGGATTATTGAAATCGACCCGGGAATGGCGTTCGGCAGCGGTACTCATGAAACAACCGGTATGTGTATCGCGATGCTGGAAGATACCATCTGCGGCGGCGAACGGATCATCGACGTGGGAACGGGCAGCGGTATCCTTGCGATTGCGGCAGGTCTGCTTGGTGCAGGCCATGTGCTTGCCATTGATATTGATCCCGACGCGATG